>CYGL01000295.1_pt1 | contig 22787 bp, 44 predicted proteins | sample 485531 | NCBI WGS metagenome assembly CYGL01 (sample SAMEA3497897, study PRJEB9818) | human gut metagenome | reverse complement strand
ATACTTTATTAACAGAGTACAGAATACTACTTACTCTGGATATATTATTCAGAAGGTGGATTTCCGTACATGAAACCCACACCCCTTTTTTATAAAAAATAAAAATTTTCAAAATATCAGGAAATATCAGATTGTGATTTTAGATAAACAGCAAGGTCTGTATGCCATTTTCCTAAAAGATTTTGTCCTTTCCAACAATCCTTATTTTCCACGTCCCCGATCCCACATCCCCATTTTTGATACCATAAATAGAATCATAAGGGCTTGCCTCTACGAACTCCTTATCTGCGTAAGCGATAAGTTTATTTTTGAGATCTTCATTTTGTGTGTATTTAAGATACAAACCACGCTTTGACAATCTTCTCCCGTAAAGAAGCCCAGGTATCTTCATCATAATCTTTAACTAATCTGCCTAGTCGTTTATAATATGCTTGTTCTTTTTCTCCTGTATATCTTAGATCTCCGGTTAAAATAGAAGATGCAATACTGTAATCATAAAACAAACATGCTTTTCTCCACATCATATATTGTTCCACACAAGTAAATTCAACAGAACTTGTAATAGAATTATTATACTTGGGAGCTAAAGGTTCAATAAAAGATGATAGATACCAGTTGCTAAATTCATCTTTTGCCGAGAAGAAGAACACATACTTATCAGTAATCCGCATTTACACCTCCTTACTGTATACTAATTTGCCACCATATTGTGTAATAATTTTTTGAAGATTTTCCAAATCAGAAACACTTACTGTTTCTGTATAACCATCTTTCAACTCTCTTGCTGTTAAGATACCAGTTTTTAATTTTTTCTTTATAGCTCTTTCAGCAGCCTTACATTGTTTCACTGTACTAAAATCATATAAACAAATACGCTCCATAAAAAACAGATTACGGCTATTTTGACTGTTTAATCGCCTGTCACTATCTTTAGCTATGCCAAACTTAAGAGCAACTATAATATCATTATCTTTAACAACATTAACATACAATTGCTGCTGACTATGACCTGCACATTGTGGACAACCATAACCAAACAAAAAGTCATTAGATTTCATTGTTTGCCTACCATGATCAGGACAAATGTAATACATTTTAGACTGACCCCCAGCCTTATCTACCCATCCATCAAATTGATATCCTCTCTCCTTACAAACTTTTTCCATGCGGTAAGCCCATTGCTTCGCTGTATACACTGGCTTTTTAGAGCAACGACAAGGAATAACTCCCTTTTTAAGGGTGCTGGTATGAGCTTCAAACACGCCAGTACATAAACCTGCCATTGTATACTCATCAACGCTACAAACTGGACAATACACTTTCCAATAACCCACCGAATTACGACTATCTCTGCGCTCTGAGCGTGTAAATGTTGTACCAGGGCAAAAAACTCCAGTAGCAAAGAAATCCGTCACATGTGCAAAGTCATCTTTTCTTTGTTTAATGTTTGCCTTGCCTTTTATCTTGATTGTTGTCTTTCTTGCAGCATTTTCCCTACCACATTTTGAACAACCACGGTCGCGCTTAAAAGAGTTTACAGTTGTACTTTCCCATGTTCCATGCTGGGGGCATGATAACTTAAGTTTAGTATCCTTACCTTTCCACTCCCCCACGTACCCTAACACCTGATACCCCTTCTTCTGTGCTATCTCTTCCAAGATTGGCAATTCTGTTTCCCATGTTAACGGCTTCTTACCGACACACACTGGACAACCCCTTCCATTCCTAAAATCAATAATGTTCGTGGTGTTCCACTCTCCATGTTTAGGGCAAACTATGCGGATTTTTGTTAGCACACCTCGCCACTCTTCGGCAAGACCTATAAAAGTAAACCCTCTTTCTTTAGCAATATCAACAAGGGAAATACATTCCTTTTCTTCTGTTACTTTTCTATGACCATTGCAATCGGGGCAACATTTACCACCTTTAGTTTTAAATTTACTGATTATAGTGCTCTCCCACTCTCCATGATCAGAGCAAGATAGCTTAAGCCTAGTCCTGCTCCCTTTCCATTCACCAATATAACCCAGGATTTGAATATTGTGGTTTTTAGCAAGGGGTATTAATTCTTCTTTATATTGCTCCCATGACTTTGGTGCTGCCATCTACTACTCCTGTTATTAAATCTGGTATTAATACAAGAAAACCCGCCGAAGCGGGTTTTTATTTGCTGGCTTACTTAAAACACACTTGCCAAAGTTGCACCATTGGTGATAGTTGGTTCCAGAACAATACGGAAAGAATCTTCTGGATCATCACTAAACACAACGATTTTACCGCCTGTAATAAGATCTGCTTTCATTTTTGTCGCATTCAATGGAATTCGAGCATCGCCTTCATCATCAAAAACCACGTAAGAGCTATTAGCAAGGGCTTCTTTAGCGTCTGCATCACTTGGAGATGACAAATACACGTCTAGTGTGCACGAACCACCTAAAAAGATTGCAGGTGTAAAGTTATGCCAACTAGATACCCAGCTAACTTTCTGAAGTTTCCCATTAATAACAACGCTGCTGATATCCCATTTATTACCACCACCCAAAGAAACGCCCATCATAGAGATGCATTCTTTAAAGGATAAATCAGGGTAGAAATTAAGTTCTTCTACTATACCTTGGATCACATCAAAGGACAACTCTAAACTTACATCCCAAAGTCTTTGGAAATTATCAAAGTGTGCTTTGTTATCCAGGTTTTTATCTAAATAGTCAATCATAGTTTCTAGTGAGATTTTATCATAATTAAAATTATAAAACACACGACTAGGACGATTTAGAAAGAATTCAGAGATAAAACCACTGTTTTTAGTCAGAATAAACAGTTTATTACCACTGCCAGTACCATCTAACAAAGTGAGAAGTGCCTCTTGATCTTGTTTCTTCTCATATACTTTATCAAATTCGTCAAAAATAATCACTGCTTTGTCGGTGATCTTACTAATAAGTTCAATGAAATTAGCATCACTGTAGGCTTGAGTAACCATAATAGTTGGAATACCTTCTTCTACAAGGTCACGACTAATGAGTTTGGCTAACATAGTTTTACCACTACCCTTAGTTCCTGTCAGAAGCAAGCCTGTATTTTTACCTTGTGCACTCCGGCGATGGAATGTACGGATAACGTGATTTGCTCGTTTTTCTGTTTCACCATACAGAACATCCGGTACACCTGTCAGATTACCACGGCTTAAAAAATAATTGCCAAGGGGATCACGACTAACAGTATAGAATCCAGGTGGAAGATAGTTAGATTCCACGCCCATATCTTTATTTACACTTACAATATCACCATAAATCGTGTATTTCATTTTAACCCCTTTTATTTTTGTTGAGATGAACGAATTAAATCAGCAGCAAATTCAATCAGATACACTTTTGGTGCAATAATGATTTTTAGCCAATCAAAATTCGAAAAGAAAATAACAAATCCTAAAAAGAAAAAGAAAGCACAGACAACAAGGCCAACAATAGGTAAAGCAGATACTTCACCATAGCGATCTCGTGACCACAGGCATTCTTTATCTTTAATTGCTTTTACGAGGTTCCGCACAGCAATAAAAGTAATAAACATAAAGCAAATACTAAAAAGTTGCCATAAACCTGCGGATACTGCTTTCCACACTAATAATTGATGGATTACTTCTGGTATTTGTTGTTTTCCAAACTCTACAACATCACTCATTGTTTGAATAGTGACGTTAACCATGTTCAGAAGTACATCCGTTGCTTTATCTGCGATTGCGTTTGTTTTACTCATTCTTTATTCCTCACTTACCTTTTAAGGAAACCAATCATAATGAAGAACCACATCCAGGCAGGAGAGATAATAAAGCCAAAGAAACCGCAAATAACCGCTTTCTTAATCTCTTCCAGACAACCCACCAGGAAAAGAACGAGTGAGACTACAATCCAGATAGCCATAAATACTGTAACAAAGAAACTCATACCTTTCTCCCGTCTGTATTTTAAAATTCAACCACCACTTTATCGAGGTGCTCTGCTTCAACTTGATCTAATGTTAACACCTCAACTAAACCCTTGTCAATACCTAATTTAATAACATCAACATATTGTCCAAACAGATCCTGGATAGATATCTTGTGTTCGACAACAACCACCACTTCATTTCCTTTTGTGAATTCTCTCCATACACGTCCACATTTGAAAATAAAATCTGCTTCGTCTTCTGTTATCATTTTAGGTTTGATACTTAACATTATAAAACTCCGTATTCCGGCTCAAAATCATATTTTTCACAAATCATGTCCCAGCGTTCGTTGCCGAAGCTGCGACCACAAATTGCATCGTAAGCATAATGCTCTGCTAACCATTTTACAACAGTGTCTACATCGTTATCAAGTGGTAATCTGAATTCTTTGCCGTATCGCATACGAAGAACAAATTCATCCCCTTCTTCAAACAAGTGCATATGGCTTTTTGCATAAGAAGCAAGGTTGAAAAAAGATACCTTTTCCCAGCATTCTTTTTCCACTGCAATTCCGTGATCAACAACTAAAGCACCGATAACGCGATACATAATAGGGCTAAACAGTGCGCTTGAGCTAGGCTGCTCTTCAACTACAGACCAACCTGTTCCCTGCCAAATTTCATTTTTGAACCATTGTTGCATGTCATTCCCTTTTTCATCTACAATGGATCGGTTACGCATTTCAAACCATTCTCCTTCGCAAAAGTATTTATGTTTAACGCGTTTGCCTTTTAACATTGCTTCTTTGGCTTCTATCCAAGTAAGATCGATGTTTTGCATTCGTTTATCTCCTCTCATTTGTGTATGCATTAAGATTAGCACAATAAAACAGTATGTCAATACTTGATCTGAAATTAATTTCTGGTACTCTGTGTGCATCGTAACAAAAGAGGTTAGATATGAACATCACACTAGCAACTAAGAATATTACAGAAACTTTTTGATGGTTTTGGCATTATTATTGCTGTTCATGGGCATACGAAAAATGGTTAGCCTCTTTTGAAGAGGACAAAGAACGCAATGTACGCTTGAATGCACCAATCAAAGTTTTACACCAGGTAGGTGAGAATAAGAAACAATGGAGATCATACAAAGAGTGGAACATTACGAACGAACTAATACACAAACTTGACAAAGTGATAAACATGTTCGACAATGCACCAAGCAGTGCAAAACGTGTTTTACTATAAAGGAGAGTGATATGAAAATTGTACACGATGAAATTCAATTTGAAGAGAGTGATCTTCTTGATCTAGATGTGACACTAAGTAAACTGATCTACAATGCACTTTCTGCATATCGTGCAAAAGTGATAGCCACAAACAATGTTAAAATTCCTAGTGGGTTACTTCGTCGGATGTACCCACACGCTAAAGGTGACTATCTACCTTATATGGAAGAACGAGCAGCAGAACACTGGTTAGAAATTCTTGAAAAAATGGAGTCTTCTTTTAAGGACTCAACTTCACCAGAAGAAGTTAATGAAAAACAGCGGCAAGATCGTTTAGAAGGTCGCATTTTGTTTGCTAAGTATTTTCATAACCTGTGGATGTAACAAGGAGTAAAGATGGTTATCTACAAAAATAAGTTCACTGGTTGTCTGCGTAAATTTATTGACAAAAAAGGGTATGTTTCTGTTGACAATGGTGTTACGTGGGTGCAAAATGGCACTTCAGAACAACTGGTCAAGGCTTTACCTTATTATGAGGAGGTTTAAATGTCAAACAGTCTGTTTAGCGTGTCAATTGCACCACGTGTCAATATCCGTTGTCAGTTTGTTACTTTACCTGGTGTAACGCATATCACATTAGAATACGATCCTCGCTCACGAGACAACCCAATCACAGGGAAAATTGATTGTGCTTATGGTGATTTTGTTATGGATCACCAAACCATCTTATGCTGTGAGCAACGCTTACAGGCAGGATCTTTATACATCTTTAAGAAAACGGTGTTCCAAGAGATTGCTCAAGCAGTTGAAAGTGGTATGGAGACTCTTAACGTTATGATTGAAGCAGCCAACAAGAAGGAGGTTTTATGACACTTTATCATGTAACTACCGAAGGTGATTGCGAAGGTCGTACCACAAAAGATTTAGGGTATGTCGAAGCAGATTCGCCTGAACATGCAATTAAGTATCTGCACTCTATTGGTAAGTATGCTTATTATGAATATTATATTTATGAGGTTGAGGAAAATCCTATACAAGTAGCAACACCTATGGTAGAGTTGGAACATCTTAAAGCAAAAGTTAAAACTGGCAGTACATCTGGATTTAAGGGGGTAGTACAATGAAAATTCGTGATAATATTGCAGACTACATTGTAACTTGTGAAGATGGTACAGATGTTTTGCTCCCGCAACCAATTGTTTGGGAGGATGGTGAAATGTACCGTGTAGCTACGGAACATTGTAAAGGTATTGACATTAAAGCTCTTTGTGCTATGCTTTGTCGAAGATCAAGAATCTGATCTCTCAGTTGTAACATACCAAGATGTGTATGAAATCTGTGAAACTTTACTACAAATGCATGAAGATGGACAAGAGGTATTTCCAAAATGACAGAATGGGTAAAAGTAGAAGATCCATACGATATCCCACTAGGTGAGTATGTGGTGGTAATGGAAGATGGTGGAAAAGGGTATTGTGAAGTGCATAAAAGTATGTCTGGTAAGATTATTGTGGTGAACCATCATTTTCACTTTGATTACCCTCCTATTGTGGCATATATGCCTTTACCTAAATATGAAGGGGATTAAATGTTATTCTTTAGACTTAATATTGCTTTTTGTTTGTTTGCAAACATTGCATTCTGGGTATTGGGTAGTGTAAAATTAGGCTACTTCTTTATTGTACTACAAGCTATTTGTTTAGCTGGTCAAATAATCACTAAGGGGCGAGTATGACACAACAAATCCAAGACAAGTTTAATGAACTCTATCCGGCAAGCGAAAGCGGCACTCATAACGTGCGTAAATCGCTCTATAACGTCTTTAAAGCAGGATGGGAGGCTTGCCTTCAGGCTCAAGAAGAACCAGCGTCAGGGACGCGTAACGGCTTTTATATCCCGATTGTTGAAAGTGAGGAAGGATGGGGTAGCAAATATGATGGTTATATGGTAGGATTTACCATAGAAGATCTTGAAGAACGCCGTAAAGTCTTTGAGGCAGCTAATACAGAAAAGTATGGCTACTATTATGAACGACCTATTCGTTACATTCCTGTTGTGCTTAGTCCTAAAGCTGTTGAAACAATGTCTGCAACAGAAAAAGAAAGGACTTGCCATTGTGTATGGTTTGATGATATTGACGATTTTCGATTTGGAGAATAAATTATGAAAAATAAACACCCTTACTATAAATTATTGCATGTACTGCGCCGATTGCGCAATAAACAGATTGAAGATTTCCGTCACTTCAAGCGTGATCGTGTGAATCGTCAATGGATGGATCATCGTTTCTTCTCTCTAACTGTGCGTAAGTTCCGTGAAGAGATTAAGAAGACAGACCAGGTAATTGCAGGTGCTAAACGTGCAATCTCTATGTCAAAAATCACAGGTGTAAATCATATGTACGACTTCAAAACAGACTCTGTTGTACCTATGTAAAAACATTTTGTAAAGTTTTGTGGAGAGTATTGACTTTTTCAGAAAAACATGCTACCCTAAACCTGAAAGGTGACGAGCGAAGCGAGTTAGTATTCTCTATAGATATTGTTCCTGTCACTCATGGAGGGGCAGGAACAGAGTATATTACTGTATAGGAGAATACTATGGATGTTACTACACTAAGGTTTATACTTCTCTTCTTACTTATAGTTATAGGATTAATTGTTATACCCTATCTATATGTCTACATGTTATCTCGTAAGTATGGTTATGATCGTATACCATTTTACTATTTAATACCTGTCTTAATTATCTATCTATTTCTCTTTTGTAGATATTGCCCTGAATTAGTTCCTGAACACTGGAAGTTAGAACCTGTTGAAGTTTACCATTGTGAATGGAAGACAGAGTACAGATCTAACAGTAATTAGTTATTGACTCTATCTACTAAATAATCTAGACTCTATGTAAAATTTACTAAGGAGACTACTATGCAAAACATTTCTATCACTAAAACAAAAAGATCTGTACCTAAACTTACTCACTCTACATATCCTGTTATCATCCGTAAAGGAAAAGAATGGATTAAAGATGATCATGGTGGTTATGTAGAAGTGTCAAAGCTGAAAGAAGCAGAAGTTAACTTTGTACGCTAAGGAGTAGACTATGACTGAAGAATTTAAGCAATGGTTTGATAAAAACTTTCTACCCCATCTGTGGCCTAATGAAGAAGAACGTCAAGAGATGATGATCTACACTTGGCTTGCCTGGCGGGATGGTATCCGTAGCAAAGAAGCCCAGGAAGAGGAACCTATTGCTTACATCTTTAAACATCCAGCAGGTAAGTTGTTTTGGGCTTTAACAGATGAAAGTAATAAAGATCAACACGATGTTATTCCTGTGTATGCCAAGAACAATGTAAAGGATCAATCAGATGACAATGTATAGCATATGGGGTAGAATGGGTGAAGACCATGATTACTATTGTTTGAAAAGTAATGTTGAACAGGCAGATGTTGATAAAATTATAAAGCACTACCTGAAAACATGGCGTGAAGTGGAGTTTAGAGAGTTCGCTATCCTCCATAGTCAAGAAGGAGAAAAGGAGATAGACATGAGTACACTAACTAAAGCAGTACAAACGCATAAGGAGTATGAGGAAGCAGTTAAAGATGAAGAGAACCCTACTTCACTGACGTTCGAAAACCTCACCCCTTTGTTTTGGTCATATGATGGTAATGAAATTTTTACACATGATACACCAGAGGCTGTTAAAAATTGGGAAGGCTGTTGTAATTCCTATGAGGTGTTATATGTTGTAGAAGAAGATGATACGTACATTATGTTCCGCATAGATAACGGTTGTGGTGATCAGTGGGATATTGTTCTTTCTAAACATTTGCAATTGGGTGGTTAAAATGCTAAAGTACCTGATGATCACTTGGTTATGTTTACTTTCATTTGCTGGGCATGCAACAGAAGGTTTTAAACTTGGTGCTGACGGTACTAAATTCTTTACATATTGGGGTGGGAAAGCCTTATACCAAGAAGAAAAGAATAGCATAGAATGTACGGTTAGTAAGAAGATTAAATCAGTAGATCAATATGGGGATGCCTATACTGGTGTAGGTTTTAACTGTGGAAAAGATTTATTTCTATTTGTTAAGAAGTATTTAGATGTTAACCTTGTATTGCTTATTGTTGTAGATCCTGCTAAGTTTGAAGAGCGTAAAGCATATCGTGCAGATATGTTCCTAGAATATGATGATAAGGAGAAATAAATGCTTGATGTAACTATTAATGGTGTTAAATATATTCCTTATGTAGAGAAAAGCAATCCTGATGCCCTGGATGTTATGTTTGAGGATTCAGATCTTGGTACTGTCACTGTACGGGAATATTTCCGACAACTACTCTCTACGTTATGGAGAGAAGAAGAGTGTTTTAATGGTAAACGTCCATTTGGTAACTCATGCTGGCAATTTGATATGATCCGCGCCTTAATTGAGGCAGGGTATATTGAAGGTACAGTTGTGTACGATGAAGATGGATATCCAGAAGAGACTGACTACGACAGTAAAGAAGCTAATAAATTTATACAGGGCTTGATTGCACAGATGTGTTTGGGTTAATATGAAAGTATTAAATTTTTACCACTTAGGTAAAGTAATACCTGAAGGTGCAGTGTACATTGGCAGAGCTATGCCTCATATGGGATTAAAAGCCTCAAAGTTTGCAAATCCTTTTAAGTTAAAGGATGATGAACCACGAGGATCAACTATACAAAGATATAAAGAGTGGTTGTGGGAGCAAATTCGTTGTGGTAAAATCACTCTTGAAGATTTGTTAGAATTAGAAGGGAAAGACTTAGTTTGCTTCTGCGCACCTCAACCTTGTCATGGTGATGTGTTGGTAGCAGCGGTTGCTTGGGCTAGAACAGAGTGGGATAAAAGGCATCCTACTTACACAGATGATTATTGGATTTGGGAGGATATTTATGAAGACTACACAAGAAATTAACGTATTTGATCTGTCAGGTTTAGATATGGAAAAAGCAACCCTGTATCATCACGATAAAGATAACATTACGTACATCTACATCGGAGCAGATAAATATAACATTCCTGAAAACTCCCTGGCAGTAGCGAAGGAAGGGGATATGCCTTTGGAAGAGAAGATGATTGGTTTTTCCTTTCGTCAAGATGTTAAGCTGGATGGCGTTATTGCTATCTTCCAGGTGGACGAGTTTTATATGGTTACTTTTGTCACACCAAATTTCACCAATATCAATGGGGAAGAGGCAGCAAACGATGTTATTGTTCTAACGTTGGGTAATGCCTTAAAAGATTTAGAAAACGTTTAACAAACCAATAAGGAAAATATAATGTTTTTTGATGCTCAATCTCCACTTGTTGACTCTGCAAGCAGAGCGGTAATATATCCAGACTTTGATGAAAGAGAAATATGGCTTAAGGAACACCACTATGATCCAGAAAATGTCAACTGGTGCAATCTGGATGTTGGTAAGTATCCGCGAGATAAGGGCATCTTGAAATATTATGCTTGCTACACGGTGGATAACATCTATGAATACTACGTGTTTCGTAGTTTGATTATCCATCTAAATAAATTGGGTGCTCTAACAGGGGATTCTCAATTCACTCTAGGCCACTATAAACCATTTAAGAAAGGTGGAGAGCACTTTCCAAGCAATTGGATTATACAAACATTAAAAGATAATTCTCGTGCTAGTGATGTTATCCCAGACAAAAAGAAAAGTGGACATGGCATGAGCAAATGGAGTATATTATACAACATATGCCACAACGTGTATTGTATGAGGAAAAGTTGGTCAACCGTTGTGCCGAGTTAATACAGATTGTTAAAGGGTTTTACTAGGGGGAAATATGTCTAAACGTTTTGGTCGTAATCAAAAAGAAAGTTAAGTGCTCAACTAGCAGCTTTGCAAAAAGAGGTTAACACTTTACAAAAAAGTGTTTGTGAACTTAAGGAACAAAACCAACTTGAAAAAGAGTGTATCCAGCTTACACAGGAAGTTATTGGTGAGTATTTCCCTTCATTAGTGCCTAAGAAGGTGGCTCTTAGGGAAAATCTACCTTTTACCTTGTCCTTAATGCAAGCAAATGATAGATTCCAAACTGAAACTGATGATTTGATGTTTGCAATGCATCAATTACATGGTTTAGAATATACAGCACAAGTGGATAAACTTCGCAACATGTTATATGTGCGGGTAGAAACACCTAAAGGTGAAACAGTAGCTTTTAATTATAATTTCCAACAGCTACCTGATCACATTATTGAACAAATTTTAAAACGAGATTTTGTTCCTATGCTTGTTAAACAAATTAAGAGAGGTTGAAATGGCTAAGAAAGAGTTGAGTTTTACTCCAACAGAAGAGCAAACAGCTATTAAGGAGGCTTTTCCAGATCATCGCTTTTTAACTATCCAGGCTAAATCTGGATCAGGCAAAACGTCAACACTTTATTTGCTGGCTAACAGTACAGAAGATCGCATTCTTTACTTAGCTTTCAATAAAAGCATGGCAGAAGAAGCACGGCGTAAGATGCCACCAAATGTAGAATGCCGTACATTGCATTCCATTTGCTATCAATTCCTGGATCATCGTTTACGTGCAAAACTGTCACGACCAGAAGGACAGTATGTTAACGTTGCAGGTACAGGTAGTGAGATAGCAAAGAAATTTAAGATTAATAATCTTATTGATAAACGAGGGAAAACACTTTTAACTCGTGCTATGATTGGTTTAATGATCAAGCAAACAGTAGGTAAGTTTGAATTTTCGGATGATCCTTTTATCAGCCGTAAACATTTTCCTGGTGTACATCTTGCAGATATTAAAAGAAAAGGTATTAACGAACACAAACTAATTACAGAAGTAGTTAAGTATGCAAAACAATTGTGGCGAGAGCGCATTGATCCTAACACAGATACTTTGATGACGCATGACACCTATGTAAAATTGTTTGAGTTATCAGGTGCTGATCTTGGTTATGACATTATTTTTGGGGATGAATTCCAGGATGTTAACCCTGCATTCTTGTCTATTCTGCGAAATGCTAAATCTGCAAAACAAGTAGTGGTGGTGGGGGATGAATATCAGAGCATCTACCAGTTCCGTGGAAGCCAAAATATGATGAAGGAAACCTCTACATATGGGGCAGAGCTTCCATTAACTGCTTGCTTCCGTTTTGGCCCCAAAGTGGCAAACATTGCAAATATGATTTTAAGTGATAAAGAACCTTTGCGTCATCCTTTGGTTGGTAAAGGCTTTGATACTGTAGTAGGTAGCTACAAATCAGATGTTGTAGACTATACAAAACCTTACACTATCATCTTTCGCAAGAATTTAACCTTGCTTATGGAGGCAATGGATCGTATTGCAGATGGGGAAGAAATTATTATTAACGTAGATACCAGGGATTTTATCTCTATGGTAGATAGTGTTAATGCTCTTCGGAGAGGAGATATTGAGAAAGTAAAACATGAAACTGTATTACCTTACGCAGACTGGAATGAATTTGTTGAGTGTGCAGAGGCTGATCCAGATGCTAAACGCTTGTTAAACATTATAGTTTCTGGTAAGGCAAACACTATAGCACATACACTTAGAACGCATAGAAATTCTCCTACAGCAAAAGTCACATTGACTACAGCACATAAGTCTAAAGGTTTGGAGTGGGATCAGGTTATTGTTGCTAATGATTTTCCTTCCAACTATGATAAAAAGACTGGTGAGTGGGTAGGACTAGAAGAGGCAGAGCGAAACCTACTGTATGTAGCGCATACCCGTTGTGTTAAATGCTTACAATGGAACACAACCGTACAGGAGATTATAGATATCAACCGTGTTGCAACAGAGAAAGTACCCACAAGCACCACTTTACCGATTAATGGTATTAAACTTGGTGTATTTGGCGCTGGCACATCTCGAAAAACTGTAGAAAAATTTGTTGCAGATTCTTTTGATGGTAACTATAATCATGCACAAGCATATGAGAGTTGGCTAGAGGAAGGTGAAGGTGATTTTTTAGGTGAAATAAATCTTTTACCAGATATAAATAAACTGGTAAACTAAGGGGGTTAAAGTGGCAGGGTATCATTTGAAGGAGATTAGCAAAGAGGAATATGGTTCTGTTGCTAAGATTCAAGAAGAGCTTTATGAACTTCAAGATGCTATTGATCAAGATTGCAAGCTGATGCAACTTATTGAGTTATCAGATATTGTAGGCGCTGTTGAAGGTGTTCTTGAACAGCATTTTCCTGATATGACGCTTCAAGATTTGATCACTATGTCAAACATTACTAAACGTGCATTCCGCAACGGAGGTCGATCATGAATGTTGCAGTAATAGCTCAAGCTATTGATTACTATGGTCGATTTGCACAAATGTTAGAAGTTCCATATCTCGTGGATGCTGATATACTGGCGTACACACTACCAGAAAATAAAGAGGATCGCCCGTTAGGGCATCCTAACGGTAAATACTATGTAGCTAGTGCAGAACAATCTTTCCTGCAAATGGAGAAGGATGGTTTTGAATTTGCAGCAGGTAATCCGTATATGGCACTAACCCCATGTTACCGTACAGAAGAAAATTTAGATGATACCCATTTTAATATTTTCTTGAAATTGGAGTTGATTGAGTTCTACCCTGATGCTACAATTGAAGAGTATGCTAACGCTATGCGCTGTTTCTTCTCTACTTATTATGGAGTTAAAACATATTTAGTACCCACTAATATTGGGGTTGACGTAGAGGATGAATATGGTTTAGAATTAGGTTCATTCGGTATGAGGGAGTCTCCAACAGGTCATCCTTATATCTATGCAACAGGTATTGCAGAGCCTAGGGCTTCACTGGCAATAAATCGTGTTGTAAACAAGACTCAAAGCATTAGCAAATAAGAGGAGAATAGAATGTCTATTGTGACACAAATGAAAGCAGATCGTATCTTAGCACGTACAACCGATAAGGGTGCTTTTGCTTTGTTAACTAATATTATTGGTGAGTTTGACCTTGCTCGTACTCAAAAGGCAAATCTAAACAAATCAGAAGACGATATTATGATTAACATTGTTAAGATTGGTATTGCACACGCTAAAGAGGAACTAGACTCGCTTAAGAAAGTTAATGCCTCCATTAGCAAACGTAGAGCGAGCTATGCGTGATATCACCACTCTGGAAAAATAATTAGTCCAGAAATAGCTATCTGAAGATGATCTTCGAGCTATTGCTGAAGAATTTGCCTTGACAGGCAAGAAAATAGCCAGATATGATGAAACACCTTAAAGACAGAGTATCCGAATCAATATGATGGAAAACTTGCTTCTACCATTGCAAAAGAAATTTTAAACTAATTTAGAAGGAGAACATAATGATTGCATTTTACGCTAATAAACTGGAAGTTAAAAAAGCAGCAGAAGAGATGGGTATCCTGCATATTCTTAACGAAGCAATTCACAAGAGTTTTGGTTACACAACTGAAGCAGAAATCAATGATCTGATTCACAGTGTTAATGATTTGTTCTTCTACCCTAACTTTCTACAGCAATTAGATGGTTGTGGATTTGAATATATGGAACTTCAGTCCTAGAATATACAGTTTTATGGAAATAACCACCTGTAAAAATTTTCTGGAAAATTCTTCGTAACTGAATATCTTACCAATGAGGATAAAGAAAAAGATATGGCTGAAAAAGTACAACTGACTGTGCATAATACGTGTTTCCTGGATACTGATGCCACGGAAGAAGATATTAGTTATCTGCTTTCCGTTTGTAATCCTCGTTGTCCACAACCACATTGGAAAAATGCAGATCATTATCTAATGTATTCAACTGAAGAAAACATTACTTTCTTCGATGAAAACAGTGGTATTAATGGTGCACATAAGAATTCTCCATATCGGAAAGATCGGTTTGTAGTTGATGTAAAAACATTTACTAAACTGTTTGAGGAGTATTATTCAAAAAATGAAAGTAAGACTGAATCTTCACCAAAACCACGTTTTCGCCGACCGCGTAAACCTGTGCCTACTCGTTCTGTAAGTTATGTTCGTATCATTTACACTACACAGCAGGTATATACTCTTAAGAACGTAAGTGTTCTTACTGTACAAGAAGATGCAATTAATATTGTGCGCAATAATGTTATTACAGAGGGTATTGAGGAAAAGATTATGTCTGTTATCGATCCTAAACTTGTTATGGCGATCATTATTAATGAACCAAAAGGTGTAACAACATTGTTCCGAAATATTCACGGTACTTGGGAAACTCAAGTTGACGGTTTGACTTCTGACGGTTGTACACGTATTACCAAAAACCTTGACTAAGATCAAGGACAATCTTACGAAAAAGATTTAAAATAAAGATCCACCCTAAAGCCAGCTTAATGCTGGCTTTTATTTTCCACGGAGGATTAATGACCCAAAAACTATATGAGGATGTAATCGGATTCCTCGAACAAACATCCGAAGAATTTACTCGTGAAAATGCAAACAAACCTGCAATGATTGTTAATACTCACCGAGACTTACTAGCAGGTATCCTAAGCAAGCACATGGCAATGACCCATATTTTACCGGAAGATCTGGCAGAATGGCATAAAAGTGGGTATGGTCACATTCACGATTTAGATTATTTACTCTCACCTCTAACTAATTGTTGCCTGGTAAATTACCAAGATATGCTTGAGAACGGTTTCCGTATTGGTAATGCACATATTGAAAAACCAAAATCTATTGGCGTAGCAACTACTGTCCTAACTCAAATTATTCAAGCAGTAGCTTCTAGCCAATATGGTGGACAAACTTGTGCACATATTGATACTGGGCTTAGTCAATACGTTAAAGCAAGTTTTAATAAAATATATGCCGATGTTGGCGATTATGATATTGCTATGCGTATGGTAGATAAACAGGTTTACGATGCAATGCAAACTTTAATCTACCAGGTGAACACCCTAATGAGTGTAAATGGTCAGTCACCTTTTATAACAATTAGTTTAGGTTTGGATACCTCTGTTTTTGGCAGAATGATCACAGCTAACTATCTTAAAGTGCATAGTAACGGTCTAGGCAAAGATCATGTAACACCTGTATTCCCTAAAGTTATTTTCTTTTTACAAGAAGGTGTTAACATGAAACCTAGTGATCCTAACTATGACCTTAAACAACAAGCTTTGGCATGTTGTGCTGATCGTATTTATCCAGATTTTATTTCTGTTCCTTTGAACAAAGAAGTTACGGGATCAGCAGATGGTACTGTTACGAGCATGGGTTGTCGTTCCTTTTTGTCGTACTATGCCACCGAACAAGGAGAAAAATATGATGGACGATTCAACCTTGGAGTAGTTTCTATCAACTTGCCTCTGATTGCTGCGGAAGCGAGAAGTAAAGGAGAATCTTTCACCGACCTCCTTAATAAACATATGGAGATAGCCTACGATGCTCACATGCTACGTGTAAACCGTATTAGACATACTAAAGCATCTGAAAACCCTATTCTTTTCATGGAAGGGGCTTTAGCTCGTTTAAATGCCAATGATGAAATTGGTGTTTTGTTTGAAGGTGGTTATGCTTCTATTAGTATTGGTTATGTAGGTCTTGCCGAAGCTTTGGAAATCCTTTATCCAGAAGAAAAAGATAAAAAGGAACTTGGTAAAAGCATTCTGCAACATATGAAAGATGTGTGTGCTGTGTTTAAGGAACGATCTAAGTTGGCGTTTAGTCTCTATGGAACTCCAGCGGAATCCTTGTGCTATAAGTTTGCAACAGCTTTAAATGAAAAATACCCAGGTTTGGTAGAAAGAGACTATCTTACTAACTCTTTTCATCAACCTGTATGGTTGGTAACAAATCCTTTTGAAAAATGGGATTATGAAGCAGGTTTTGCACAGATTAGCAATGGTGGTAACATAAGTTATGTCGAAACACCAAACTTAAAAAATAACTTAGAAGCTTTGGAGACTTTAGTAGACTACGCTTATGAACATATTCACTATTTTGGTATTAATCAGCCCGTGGATCAATGCTTTAAGTGTGGTTTTCATGGAGAATTTAAGGCAACGGCTAAAGGGTTTGAGTGTCCTGATTGTGGCAACCATGAAGAAGAAACTATTTCTGTAGTTAGACGTGTGTCAGGGTATCTTTCTGCCCCTAATTCACGCCCTTACAACAAAGGTAAAATGCAGGAAGTTTTGCAAAGGGAGAAACATCTTTGAATTTTGCAGGATATGAACCTGTAGATCTTATTAATGGCGAGGGAGTTAGGTGCTCCCTCTGGGTTAGTGGTTGTGGCCACGGTTGTCGTGGCTGTTTTAACCAAAAAGCCTGGTCTTATTCTTATGGGAAACCGTTCACTCACGAAAATGTAGAGCAAGTTTTAAAAGATTTGTCAAGACCGTTTGTAAAAGGTTTAACAATTTTAGGAGGAGAGCCATTAGATCCACAGAATATTTACAATGTTAAAAACCTTATAGAAAAGGTTAGAGACGTTTATGGGTCAAGCAAAGATATAATGGTGTATACAGGGTATACTTTTGAGGAAGTGCCTTTGTATATTAAAAATCTTGTTGACATTATTGTAGACGGAAAGTATGAAATAAACAATCCAACTACAAAACCTTTCAGAGGGTCAGATAATCAAAGATTATGGACCAAAACGGCAAGTGGTTGGCAATCAGATTAACTTAGGAGGTTTCATGGTTACATATTTTGCTGTAGGAGATAGAGTAGGGACGGCAGGAGAACTTTTGAAGAACAGTGATCGGGACGTTAAGGACATTCTTGCAACCCTTGTGGATATTTTACAAAGAAAAGAGTTGCTTTCTGATCGAGATGTTGCTAAATTACTTGATATCGGAGGAGATGAACTTCAAAGACTTCCATTTTAAGTGAGGAGATAAGTAATGCAACATAGTGTAGTAGTCAACATGCCGAATAGTGGGGATAAATCTTTTGGTGTCCCTGCTAAAAAAGTGTGGAAAGCCCATTTTCATCTTACTTTATCTAACGTTAGTTCTGAAGAGTTGATGAAAGCAGCTAAGATCATTGGTGCCAAATGCACAACAATTGATTTACATCGGGATACAAAGTCTCAACGTGATCGTATGTTAACAAAGTATCAAAGCGATCTCGACACTACTTTAATGTTGCAGTGTGTAGAAAAACTTGAGGATGCAGGTTTCAATGTTGTTCGTTACAAACTGGAACGAATGTTTAAACATGTTGCCTGTGTTCTTTTCATGGATCTAAGTAAAGAAAATTACGGAGAAGTTCACATTAAGACTTCAGCAAGTGATCCCGAAGTAGAAACAAACTTCTTCCGTATTTCTTCTAATGCTGAAGAAATTGATTACCGATTTTATAACGCTCGCTTATATTCCGCAGAAGATAAATTGCGTTTTAACGAGGCTTATGGTATGCTCTTGAACAGCGGAGTACAGATAAAAGGCTACCACGTAGAACAAGTGGTAGTGGACAGTAATCTTAATTTAGACGCATGGTGGGCTTAATATGACTATTAAACATATCTCTTTTGATGTATGGAACACACTGATCACAGCAAACTCCAATTACGCAGACATGCGAGCCTGGACTATCGCAAAATATGGAGATATTACGGAAGTGGAAGCAAGAGCAGCTTATAAGAAGATCAAAAAGGAACTGGATAATGCAGCACTTCAAGGCAAAGCCGAGTGTGCAGCATACGCCTGGGAAAGACTTGGTTCTGAACTTGGGATAACACCTTGGAAGTCTGCAAAGCTTCGTTTCGAGTGTGAACAGTGGTTCCTTAAGTTTCCACCACACGTAGCCGTGGATCTGCCGATGTACTTGCTGTATCTTTCGGGACGTTATGATTTGAGTATTAAGAGCAATACCAACTTCATATCAGGGGATATCCTGCGTCGTGCTTGTAAGTTTGATAGTTGGAATTGTTTTGAGTTCACCCATTTCTCGGATGAAGCTTTACTTTGTAAACCAGATCCGCGATTCTTTGCTCGCACACTCACGTATTCTCCGATCCCTCTGTTAGGGCACGAAGTATTGCACGTAGGCGATAGTGAAGAATATGATGGAAAATGTGTTGACTTAGGATTTAACTTCTGTCATATTAAGAACCCTAACGACTTACTAGAGAAACTTAAAAGAGGAGAAATTGTAAATGCGTAATCAAACTCAAATTTTTGCAAATAAATTTGATGACCTGGAAACTGCTACTTTTGATATCCAAGATTATTCAAAATTGAAATTTGGTAGTAACCAAGCCGCGCGTCGTATGGGTAAAGAATTGGCACTTCAGTTTTTTGCTCAAGTGGCAATGAAACATATTGGGGAACAATTTGTTATCATTCCTTCTCCTTACAACCATGTGCATAATGCTGCAACAATGATGACAGATCATTTTATTAATTACTTTAACATGTTGCAATCACAATATGATCAAGGTCGTTCAGCAGAACTGGACATTATTCATCGTAAAGTTAGCTATATCAACGATTATGGTTTCTTGGATAAAGCTAGTCGTAAGAAACTTATTGATGGGGATACATTCTACTGCAACAAAGAATTCTGGGGTGATAAGAAGCTTGTATTCATTGATGATGTAAATATCACTGGAACGCATGAAGACAAACTGATTGAGATTCTTGATGAAAATCAAGTTAAAAATGATGTTTACTTCCTGTATTTTGCAAAATATGAAGGTAATCAAGCAGATACCGAAGCTAAACTGAATTTTAACTACATTAATACACCAGAAGCGTTTGTTAAAATGATTAATGAAGAACGTGATGCACAGTGTCTTGTTCGTCCTATTAAATATCTTATGGGCCAAAATCATGAAGACTTCAAAATCATTCTTAGTCAATTGCCACACTACTATGTAGAGCAACTTTTCTTTGGATGCTTGGGAGAAGGTTACAACCGAATTTCAAAGTATGCTGAAAACTTTGAATTCTTGGATCGTTACACAAAACAGCACATTCTGTAATAAGGGGCTAAAAATGCTTAAAATGAAAACAGGTAATCTTATTGATGCCGCTAAAGCAGGTGAAGTAACTGTTATTGCTCATTGTTGCAACTGTATGTGTAATATGGGGGCAGGTATTGCCCCACAAATCAAACGAGCATTTCCTTATGCATACGCGGCAGACTTAGACACAATGGCTGGTGATCAAAGTAAACTAGGTTGTTTTAGTTTAGGGGTGCCAGACGAACAATCAGATCCTTTGGTATATAATCTATACGGGCAGTATCGTTATGGATACAATGCTAAAGGTCGTCAGTTGGACTATGATGCCTTGTACGATGCACTAATAGCTATGGCTAATGATTTGCTTCTCCGTGACCAAAAATGTAAGATCGGCTTACCTATGATTGGCGCTGGATATGCTGGAGGTAATTGGGCTATCATCCAAGTGATGATTGAAGAAACTTTAGTAAAAACAGGTCACGATGTGACTATTTATAAACTTTAAGAGGAGATTAGTATGGGTGTTTTTGCAGGTATTGTTGCAGTGGTAAGCTTTTTTGTTATTGCTTTTATGCTTAGTTTGATTCCAGCTTGGTTACTGTTGCTGGCTTACAACTATGTTGCTGAAGTTATGGGTCATGCAGATATCACTGTCCCAGTAACCTTCTGGACCGTGGTTTGTGTTTCGTTTATTCTGGCTGTATTACGAGGAATCTTTTCCTCTCATTCAACAAAATAAGTGTTGACATAGTTCTTAAAAAGAGTAAGATATATCACATGAAGCGGGGAATAGTTCCCCGCAAAGAGAGGAGAAAAGAATGCAACTTGGTTTCCCAATTATTGATGTAGTTGTTTTAGTTGGTATTTTAGCATTGTCTATTGGTATTGATTTCTTTGGTCACAAAGAAAATAAAGAAATTTCATTCAAATCCGCAGTTGGTTGGTCGATCTTTTGGATTGGTGTATCATTAGCTTATTATGGTTTTGTATACTTCCAACATGGTGCCGATTTTGCTAACTTGTTTTTAAGTGGATATGTGTTGGAAAAATCTTTGTCGGTAGATAACTTAGTAGTATTTGTAGCAGTATTCGCAAGTTTTGGTATTAAAAGCACACACTTGCAGCACAAGATTCTACTTTGGGGTATTGCAGGTGCGATTGTCTTCCGAGGTGTGTTTGTAGCAGTAGGCACTTACTTGTTAAGTTTGGGCTGGTATGTTAATATCTTCTTCGGTGCGGTCATCCTTTTCTGTGCAGCTAAAATGGTATTTGCTGGAGATAATGACGCAGAAGTTGATTACTCTAAACACTGGGCTACCCGTATTGTTCGTAAACTGTTCCCTGTATCTAATAAAATGGATGGGGAGAAGTTCTTCACAATCGAAAATGGTGTTCGTGTAGCAACTCCAGCTTTGGTTTGCGTATTCGTGATGGAAATGGTGGATGTAATCTTTGCAGTAGATTCGGTTCCAGCGGTGATCGCAGTGACACAAGAACCCCTACTTGTATTCTCTTCGATGTTATGTGCAATCTTAGGTCTGCGTGCTCTGTTCTTTGTTCTTAGTGTCGCACTGAAGTATCTGGTTCACTTGGAGAAAGCAGTTATTGTGGTTCTGGTGTTTGTAGGCGTTAAACTGATGTATCACCCGTTTGCAGAAACATTGCATGAGAAAATGAGTTTCCTGCCAGCACATATTGATCCAACTATTAGTATGTATATCGTGCTTGGTACTTTGGCCCTTGGTGTTATTGCAAGCTTTATCTTCCCTGAAAAAGAAGAAGCTACTGTTTAATAAATGAGCCTCCTTCGGGAGGCTATTTTATAGGAGAGACTTATGAGTAATTTTGATGAAATTCAAGAACTTGTTTGGGATTTATCTGGTGATGTGGATTACATTTCAGATTATCTTTCAAAAGTTTACCCTGGGGTAAGCGTTATGATTGTGACCAAAGATCCAATTAGTTTGCCTCCTAATGTTGTAGCTTGTTGTGGAAGTGGTTCAGGAGAAGTAGAGCCTGTATCTCGTTGGGAATTAACTAAAGCTGTTTCAAAACGAAACGGTGAAGTTTTGAATATTGATATTGAGCAAATATGGACTTCTCCAGCAGCCAAATGGAATGATCCAAATGGTTGGGATTTGTTCTTCTGGGATAATGAGACTGATGATGAGGTGTTTTTAAAATGAAATACTTGTTGGTTGTGTTTGAAAATATCTGTTTTGCAATAGGGTTGTTTGTTGTAATTTTTGTATTGACAAGCGTAATCAACGGCAGTAAAGTGAGTTTATACCGAGATGGAGAGCAAATTTATTGCTTCTCTGGAGATTTCAAACACAGATGTATTAATAGCCAAAACGAGGAAAGCAAATATGAAAAAACTAGCCCTGATTTTAATTGGTTGTATCTTTTTAACAGCTTGCGAGGATGAAACAAATCCTGCACAATACCAACAACCTCCTCAACAATAGGAGGCAAACTAATTGGATCTTTGGTCACAATCATAACGCTTACCCCAGGGTAAACTTTTGAAAGATAATCTGAAATGTAATCCACATCACCAGATAAATCCCAAACAAGTTCTTGAATTTCATCAAAATTACTCATAAGTCTCTCCTATAAAATAGCCTCCCGAAGGAGGCTCATTTATTAAACAGTAGCTTCTTCTTTTC
>CYGL01000294.1_pt1 | contig 22817 bp, 48 predicted proteins | sample 485531 | NCBI WGS metagenome assembly CYGL01 (sample SAMEA3497897, study PRJEB9818) | human gut metagenome | reverse complement strand
AAAATATTGATGTTCTTCGTGGAAAAAACGTTAGATGCAAAAATAAGCCTACCCACTACCGAAAGGCAGATGTATTTGCGGGTGTCATGCGTGCTGACTTTAGATACCCACAAATGTATAATGGTGTAGACATTTTAGATGTGGATAAAGCGCCAGATGAGGCACTGCTTGTTCAAGATCTTCCATACGATATCCCTGTAGAGGATCGTGTTAATGTAAGAAAGTATACAAAACAATCTGAAAAGGCTGAAGATATTCATATTGTTGATGAACCTTTCAATTTTGAAGATCTGCATCGCCTGGAAAAATTATTCGGTATTGAAAGCTAAGGTGGTGAAGATGAGTCATAATTCCAAGTGGAAGGATCTTGGTTTTGCAAGTCGGACAGAGTATGTTGGGTGGCTTTGGTTCAACGGCCTGACAAACGATATTAAAATGTACGATGATGTTTATTATGATGAGTATACAGGTAAAATTATAAATATCTCTGTAGAAGAGGATACCTTTACTCAGCAAGATACTGATACCTGCCTTGATAAATACGTTGATGAAGTGGAGGAAGCAAATTGATCACCAAAGTAATTAAAAGTAACGGATGTGAAGTTGAATTCGATCCAGAACGTTTAAATAAGGCAGCTATTTTCGGTGACGACGGTAACGGCAATTGGTCACATATTGCAATGGATGCATACAAACGTCTGTATGATGGATGCACAACCAAAGAAGTTAACCAGGCTATTATAGATTCATGTGTTAGCCGTAAAGACGAAGCACATTCCCGTATGGCTGGTCGTGTTCTTATTGGTCAGATCTACAAAGAGGCTTTTGGAGGATTTACAAAGATCCCTTCCTTACCCTCATTCTACAATACCATGGTTGAGAAAGGGTATTGGGAGGATATGGGTTATAGCTTTACTGAGTTAAACACTTTAAATACTGTTATTGATCACAGTAAAGATCTCGGTTATGGCTATGCAGTCCTTAAACAGTTTCGTGACAAATACGGGATCAAGGATACTCTTAAAGACACCCTGTTTGAATCTCCCCAGATGATGTTTATGGGGATAGCGATGGCTGTCATGAAGAATATGCCGAAAGAACGCCGTATTAACGATGTTGTAAAATTATACACTTATCTGTCAGACTTAAAGATCAATGCTCCGACACCGTACTTAAACGGTCTACGCACAGGTAAGACAGGGTATGCATCTTGTTGCGTATAAAAGCTGACGATACAGCAAAGTCTATTGGTGTGGCACGGGAAGTTGCGTACACAATGACGGTTAACCAAGCAGGTATTGGCTACTATTTATCGTCAAGATCTGCAGGCGATGGTGTTCGTGGTAACACGATTAAACATATGGGCAAGCTTCCATATTATCGTGGTATTGATGCCGGGGTTAAGGAGAATAGACAACAATCCCGTGGTGGTTCGGCAACAGTGTCATTCCTTGCACTGGACCCTCAGATTGATGAGCTAATCCGTTTGAGAAACCCTATGACTGTTGCTTCAAAAAGAATCAACACTATGGATTATTCCATAGGTATTAATAGGTCGTTTATCAACCGTGTGGCTAAAATTTAGATTGGATGCTTGTTTCTTATAAGCACGCACCTCAGCTACATGAAGGCATCTTCACCATGTCTATGGAAGAGTTTGATGCAGAGGTTGATCGGATCGCTAAAGATGACAGTATTCCTAAAACATGGATCCGTGCTAGAGATCTTGCTGCTGAACTTATCACGCAGCGTACTGAGGTAGGAAGACTGTACGTATACTGGACAGACGAGATGAATAGACATACACCTTTTAAAGATGTAATCTATTCAAGCAACCTGTGTGCCGAGATAGCCCTTCCGACAAAAGGCTATTCAGATATGCGTAATATCTTCAAGTACGATGCTGATGATGGTGAGGTTGCATTGTGCTTCCTATCATCTCTTGTAGCTGGGAGGGTTACCCCAGAGGAGTATGAAGATGTTGCATACTACACGGTGCTTATGATTGACAATGTTATGGAAATCATGACATATCCGTATGAGAATATGGAGAGCACGGTTAAAAAACGCAGATCTATCGGGGTTGGCCTTACCAATGTTGCACATTTTATTGCCAGCCACAAGGTTACTTACGGATCTCCGGAAAGTAAACAGCTTGTCCATGATCTTGCAGAGCTTCACAGCTACAGCTTGCACAAAGCAAGTTTACGATTGGCAAAAGAGCGTGGTGTCTGTGAGTGGATGCATAAAACAAAATACCCGGAGGGTTGGTTACCAATCGACACCTATAACAAAGAGGTCGACAGTGTGGTGAAAGATCCTTCTCTTAAACAGGATTGGGAAGGGTTACGTAAACAAATCATTGAAAATGGTGGGCTACGTAATAGCGTTCTTGAAGCATATATGCCTAATGAAAGCTCTTCGCTGGCAACAAACACCACTAACGGGGTTTATCCTGTCCGTGAGCACATTATCTTTAAAAAGTCTCCACAAGGGCAGGTGCTGTTTATCGTTCCTGAATACGATGAGTTGAAAGAGTATTACACTTCGGCTTGGGACGTTGATACCAACGACATGATCGATATGTATGCCGTGATTCAAAAATTCACAGGTCAGGCAATCAGCGCTGATTTATACATAGATTACACCAAGTTGAAAGATGGTAAAATTTCAATGAAGGAGCAACTAGGGTACCTTATCCGTGCCACTAAATTCGGGATGAAGACATGGTATTATTTAAACTCTAGGGTTGGTGCTGGTGACTCACTGGCAGAGGAACTTCATGCCAAGAAACAGGCTGAAGATGAAACCAGAAAGAACTATCCTTTGATCGCAGATAGTTCAGTTGAAGATCCATACTGCGAAAGTTGTGCACTGTAATTTTAAAGGGGGCTTCGGCCCCATTTTAGAGGTAGAATAATGGCTGTATTTAATGCTGAGAACACCGCTCATAAAACTGGTGACTATCCTCTGTTTCTTGGACAGCAAATGGGGATGTATGACTCTATCAATAAAAAATACCCACAACTGTTTGAACTGTATAAAAACAAAAAGAACAGGATTGGGCAGAGGATGAAGTGGATTTGTCGCAATCTATTTCAGATTTTGTAACATGCTCAAAGTCAACTTATGACGTGATGGTGCAGACCTTGATGTGGCAATGGGAGGCTGATAGCGTTGCGGCAAGATCAATCATCTGCCTCTTTTCACCATTCATCACTAATAGTGAGCTTTTCGCTCTGTTGATGAAGCAGTCGGAGATTGAAGTTCTTCACGCACTTACTTACTCAGAGATTGTTAGACAGTGCCTACCTAATGCTCGCGAGATCATAGAAGAAATTCAGGAAAACCAGAACGTGCTAAGCAGATCTGGGGTTATTGTCAAATATATGCAAGAGCTTGAGGTTATTGGTGCAAAATACCGACTGGATCCTTCCAGTGTTGAAGAAGATATTGTACGGAAATGCATTCTTAGAGCGCTTTTTGCACTTTTAGCTCTGGAGAGTATTGAGTTTATTGCAAGTTTTGCATGCACTTTCGCAGTAGCTGAACAGGGTATTTTTGTTCAGGTGGCGCAGCTTGTTCAAAAAATCATGCTTGACGAAATGCTGCATTCGAAAGGTGATTTTGCCATCATTGATATCCTGCTTAATGATCCAGCATGGGAGAAAAGCTTCCTTGAGATAAAGGGAGAGTTAAAAGAGATTCTTGATGAAGTACGAACCAAGGAGTACGGTTGGAGTGACTATATTTTCAGCGAAGGAAGAGCGATTATAGGTCTTAACTCACCGTTGCTTAAAGAATGGGTTGACTATAACTGCTCACCGATTTATGATTACTACGACATCGACAAAGACTTTGTGCCGCCAACAAAGGACCCGCTACCGTTTATGCAGGTGTGGATGAAACCTTCATTGCAACAGACGGCGAACCAAGAAATGTCGAACACTGACTACCGCGTCAACACAACTGTTAACGACGCTGAAGAAGAAATTTGGGAGTTTTAATATATGAGTTGTGAAAAATCTTTTTTCATCATTATTTACGGTAAGGATAATTGTCCACATTGTGTAAGAGCAAAAGAATTTGCAGTCAGTAAAGGTCTACCTTTTGTATACAAGACGCTAGGGGAGGGCTATACAAAAGAAGAGCTTATTAAGAAGTGTAGCCCAATTGTTCCCAGAACGTTACCTCAAATCTTCTTAGAAAGCGACCTTGACAGTGTCCACATTGGTGGTGCTGACGATTTCATCTCTTTTGTTAAGAACAATTTTGGAGAGAAAAAGTGAAAGTTGTAAAACGAGACGGTAGAGAAGAGGTCTATAACGGAATTAAGGTGATCAAGGCGGCAGAGTCCGCCTTACTTGAGTCTGGACATACTGAAGAAGAAGCTTACCGGATCGCCTGCGCGGTTAATGAAGCTGTTGCTAACAATCTACCAGCCGATCAGGGCACAATCTCTGTAAAAAATATCCATATCCTTGTTGAAGATGCTCTTATGGATATGGGTTTAAAATGTGCAGCCAGAGAATACATCCAATACAGACAGACAAGGGATAATAACAGAGAGGCAGGTGGAAAACTTCTTGCAGATATTAGTGGCTTCTTGGATCGCACTTGTGATGAATTTACAAAAGAAAACGCAAATAAGCCTACCAATCATGTACACACTCATCGTGACCTGCTTGCAGGCATCCTTAGCAAACACCTTGCATCAACACAGATCCTGCCAGACCGTGTCTCCGAAGAGCACAATAAAGGCTTCATCCATGTACATGATCTTGACTATCTGATCAGCCCTCTAACAAACTGTTGTTTGGTAAATTATCCAGATATGCTGGAAAACGGATTCAACATTGGTAACGCCCATGTCAGCAAGCCTAAGTCAATAGGGGTTGCAACAACAATCCTTAGCCAAATCTCTAGTGCAGTGGCTAGTGCTCAATATGGTGGTCAGACTATGAGCCATATTGATCATTATCTGGCACAGTATGCTGAAGCTACCTATGAGAAGAACCTTAAATTTTGTCAGGAGCATTGGTTGCCGGATGCTGAAGGCGTTGCAATGCAGATGACCGATAAAGACGTGTTTGACAGTATGCAGACGTTGCTTTATCAAATCAACACATTAACTTCTGTCAACGGGCAAACTCCGTTCATAACATTAAGTTTAGGACTTGATACCTCGGTATTTGGTAGAATGATTACCAAAAACTACCTGAAAGTCCACAAAATGGGTCTTGGTGAAGAACGGATCACACCTGTGTTCCCTAAAGTGCTGTTCTTCTTAGAAGAGGGTGTCAACATGAACCCTGAGGATCCTAACTATGATTTGAAACGATTAGCTCTGGAATGCTCTGCAGAGCGAATTTATCCTGACTTTGTTTCTGTTCCGCTAAATCGTAAGGTGACAGGTTCTACAGATGGCAAAGTAACGAGCATGGGTTGCCGGAGTTTTCTTAGCAAATACAATGACTTAGAAACAGGTGAGGAGAAATACCTCGGCAGATTCAACTTGGGTGTTGTTAGCCTCAACCTACCAATGATTGCAGCAAAAGCTAAAACAGAAGGTGTTGACTTCTTTACCGTTCTTGACGAGTATCTGGATTTGGCATATGAAGCTCACCTTGTAAGGGTTAACCGCCTAAAAGGGACAAAGGCAGGTCAGAACCCCATCATGTGGTGTGAAGGCGCTCTTGCTCGCTTGGATCCTGAAGAGAGTATTGATAAACTCTTCTATGACGGGTACGCTTCCATCAGTATTGGGTATATTGGTGTGTATGAAACCTGTCAGATTTTGGGGAGAGAGGGAGACAAGGCTTTAGCTCTTGGAATCCTTCAGCACATGAAAGATGCTTGTGATCGGTACAAAAAGGAAAGTGGTCTAGCATTCAGCTTGTACGGCACCCCTTCTGAAAGCTTATGCTACAAAGCTGCAACCTGTCTGGATCGTGAATATCCTGAGGTATTGAAGCACGAGCATGAATATATCACCAACAGTTTCCACCAACCAGTATGGATCAATAGTTCACCTTTTGATAAGTGGAAGTATGAAGAAGGTTTTGCTATGATCTCCTCTGGTGGCAACATTGGATACATAGAGACACCTAACCTGAAAAACAACCTGGATGCTTTAGAGGCTCTTGTTGACTTCGGGTATAAACACATTATGTATTTTGGTATTAACCAGCCCGTGGATAAATGTCTCAAGTGTGGTTTCTCTGGTGAGTTCAGCGCGACAGCTAAAGGCTTTGTATGTCCAGACTGTGGAAACCACGAAGAGGGAACGATCAGTGTAATTCGACGTGTGTCTGGATACCTTTCCAGTCCTAACTCACGTCCTTACAATAGAGGCAAGCAAGCTGAAGTTATCGAGCGAGTTAAGCACTATGGAAGTTGTGGTTGCTGATGCTTGACAAAAGTCACAAGGATGTGGCATATTGTTGATACACAGTGAACTATGAGGTGCAGTATGTCTACAGGTATTTATAAAATTTGCAAGTGCGGTTGTCATTGTAATCTTCGTTGGTGCAAGGCGCTGGATGATTTTATTTGGTATTGCCCTGAATGTGGTACGGAGTATCTATGAACATTGCCGGATACACAGAAATATCTTACACCGAAGGGCCAGGTATTAGAACTGCCTTGTGGGTATCTGGGTGCCCACACGCTTGCCCTGGTTGCTTTAATCAGGCATTTTGGTCAAAAGATAAGGGGAGAGAGTTCACCGAGGAAGACTTGCAAAAAATCTTGTCAGATTTGGACAACCCGTCTGTGTGCGGTATCTCTCTGCTGGGTGGAGAACCCTTGGCATACTATAATGAGCCAGGTATTATTGGCCTGATGGAGAAAATTAAGGAAAAATTTGGTGACAAGAAAACTATTCTTGTGTATACTGGGTTCACATTTGACCATATCTCTAGTGATGTTCTTAAACTGGCTGATATCATCATTGATGGTAAGTATATAAAAGATTTGCCAACCAAGAAACCGTTCCGAGGAAGCGATAACCAAAGAATGTTTAAAAAAGTAGCAGGTGGGTGGGTTCAGGTAGACTAATTGTTGACAAAGCTTTGTTTAGACGGGTATAATTATCGTAAAATGAAAGCAGAGGGGGTGCCAAATGGCTAAAAAGGCCTTGAAGAAGGCGTACAAAAAAGAGATTGCGCTTGAGCTTAAGAAAAAACACAAGCGTGAAAAGAAACATCATGAGGACGAAGAGGGGGTGCAACAGTGACACAAGAACGTATTGATTTGGCTAATAAGTTTGTAGATCTCATTTTGCCACGGCTAGTTACTCAACATGCTGACGCTATTTCTACTAATCTCGATGGCTTGCGCCTAATGCTGAATCGCACAGATGATCCTCGTATTCGGGCTGATTTAGAAGCCTCTGCCAACAAACTGGAGAAGTTCTTGCAAGTAGACACGCAAGAAGCCTTACACAATATTATGGTGGAAGGTTTCTCTAAGGAATTTACCGTTAAAGAGCTTAAGGAGCTGATCCACCAAGAAGAGATGAATATCCGAGTTCAGGCTGTTGCAAGCAGCATGGAAGCGGCTATTGAAAAACTGTTGCAGTAAAAGTTCCAGACACATCTCAATCTGAAAGGAGTCCCACCATGGGTCGAGCTAAAGAAACAAAACGCATGCGTGATGAAGCCAGAGAGGCTCGTAAATCTGATCGTTTGCGTAAAGCTGCTGAGAAATTTGCTGACGAACGAGAGCACACCGCTCCAGCTCTCCGACCGATGAATAAGAAGCAGCAAAAGTATCTTGATTATTTAGGGTCACGTAAGATTATTATCGTAAACGGTGTGTTTGGGTCTGGTAAGACATTTATGGCATCTGCCTATGCAGGAGATCTGTTACGTAAAAACGAGATTGATAAGATCATTGTTGCACGCCCTTACGTTCAGACAGGAAAGACTTCAGGATTTAAACCAGGGAATGCAATGCAGAAACTGTGGCCCTATCTTCGGAGTATGATGGACACGATTTGTCGTCGTGTTGGCAAAGGTGCTTTTGCAGCAATGCTGGGAGACGGTCAGAACAGCCGTATCGAGATTTGTGAAGTTGAAAGCATTCGTGGTCGTAGTTTCGATGAACGATGCTTTGTCCTAATTGACGAGGCACAGCAAACTAACCCTGAAGAAATGTTGTCAATTATCACAAGGATTTCCGATCAGGCCACCCTTGTAATTATGGGGGACAATAGCCAACGAGACATCCCTGGTAAATCTGGCCTTGCATGGGTGACAGATTTCTTTACACGACATCCAGATCCTGAAGTTGGGATGATTAGCTTTGATAGTCCTGACGATGTTGTTCGTTCTGGGCTGGGTCGTCAGATTGCACTCAATCTTATTGAGGACCGTGCAAACCGTATTTGGACTCCTGTTTCCGAGTAACATATAAGGGTGGTTATTCCACCCTTGAATATCTAAAACACTTGTTGACAAACAGACAAGCTTTAGGTATTATTGCCTGACAAAACGAGGAGAAGAACAGTATGGCTACGATACAAGAGAGATTGAATAAAATCTACTGCCTGTTTGTCTATAACGGCGAGACAATTTTGGCAAATAAAGGATACAAGAATGTGTGGATTAAGGACAGCGGTGGTAATATAATCAACTTGGCTCTACTACGTGAGCGAAGACACCGATTCTTCACTGAGTCTCGTGTTATTGAAAGCAACACCTTTTACAGAACAGGTGATAAAGTAATTGTTGACAATGACACGTGGTATGTGGTAGACTGGCAATCGTTGACCTGTGATGCTTCTGACAATCGCAAGTATTCCATGGTAATTGCCAAATAAAGGCAAATGAGAATCAGGTTTAAATAGATCGCTTTTAATTTTCCAACATTAAGGACCTCACATGAATTTAACACCTCGCAGCACCATGGTACACGGCATGAAAGAAAAACAGAACGGCTTCGAACCGATGAGTAATAAAATGTTTGGTATGCCAGGTGGTATTATGGAGACATATAGCTACCCAACACCTGTTGTTGACCACGTTCTTTATATCGACGACTTGGAAGACCTACAAGATCATATGTCTCGTCTGCAGACGATCCGTATGGCTCAGCCGGAAGAAAGCATTCGGGTGATCATCAATAGCCCTGGTGGTTGCGTGCACATTGCAATGGCATATCTACAGGCATTCCGCGAGTCTCAGGCAAGCGTTGTTGTACATGCTGAAGGGATGTGCTGCTCTGCTGGGACAATCTTATGGCTGGGTTGCAAAGAACGCACTGTGGCTCCGGACACAGAATTTATGTTCCACTACTACCAAGGTGGCACTTATGGCAACGGTGTGAACATGAATACTCAGGTCAGCTACTGGAAAAAACGTTTCGAACGTCTGATCGAAAAATACTACGGTGGGGTGCTGACAGAAGATGAGATCGCATCCATCACGGCTGGTGGAGAAGTGTGGTTGGACGGAGAGGAGCTGGCAGCTAGAACTGGAGCTATCATTCTGGACGATGAAAATATTCAGCGTATCCAGAACGGGCAGAAACCGAAAAAGCTCCTGGCAAAAGGTGATGAAGGGGTACTAGGTGAAGCAGGTCTGCCAGAGATTCACCAGTGCACCTCCCTGGACGAACTGGTTCATGCTGTCGAGTCTGCAAAAGCAAATGGTGTGAAAGATGATGTTCACACCGTGTTCCTGAATCTGCAGATGGAAAGTGGTGAGACCGTCCGGATCGCTCTCGGCGAGATTACCTCAGAAGATCTGCAGCGATTCTCTGTCGTTGAACTTCAGGATATTCTGTCTCAATTGAAGACTACTCTGAACGGTGGCGAAGAGGTTCAGGTGAAAGACAAGACCCGTAAGCGTCTGGTGGATAATATTATTAAAACCGCAAAAGAGCTTAATGAAAAAATCCTGGGTGCAGGAATTGTCGAAGAAGCTTAAATATTAATCTTAAAGCCCTCTTCGGAGGGCTTTTATGATCTGGAGATTTGCATGACTTGCGCTAGAAAACCTGACGAACAACGTAATGCTTATGATGAGTATGTTACACCAGATTGGTGTGCAGAAGGTCTATACAACTTAATTGATTTCCCGGAGAACTGGACTTATCTGGAGCCGTGCCGAAACAGTGTTAACGGGGTATTCTACTCCCGTATGCCGTTAGGATCTGCATGGGGAGAGATTCAAGAAGGTGTGGACTACTTGAATACAGAATACAACCATGTTGACTGCATTATAACCAACCCTCCCTACAGCCTGGCCCGTGAGTTTGTAGAAAAGGCGTTGAAAGATGCTGACGTAGTTATTATGCTTTTGCGTCTCAACTTCTTGGAAAGTAAAGCACGTTTTGAGTGGTGGCTTGAAAATGCCCCTACCACAGTGATTACAATATCTAAGCGCCCATCATTCCAGTCCAATGGCAGAACTGACGGGCAAGCATATGCATATTTTGTGTGGGATAAGAAAAACCGTTTAGATTTGCCGCCATTTATGTGGTTGGCACCACCAGAGGTAGATCTGAAATGAAAATGAGTGCTAAGGACAAATTACACCAGTTAGCGCTAAAACGTCCTGTAACGCTTCCTGACGAGCTTAACTCTATTTACGATGCGATTGTAGGGGAGATACAAAATAAAGCGTTAGCAGGCTTTCTGGGGTGCGGATTTTCGATAAATCTTCCATCACACCTCTCGGATTACTTCCCACACATTGTCGGAGATTTAAGGGCAGGAGGTCTGCAAGTGGATGTTGTTGGCATATCGCCAGAGAAAAATAACACAGTTGCCTACTTGACAGTGACCTGGTAGTTATGTATTCTTGTTTTCAACAAGAGGGGCCATTTATGTACAAGTCATTTTCAATCTACTCAAGACAGGCTAAACACTACACAGAGATCCTGATCACTCAGAAAAAGTCTGTAGAAGGTGAGTGGGAATATCACCATAAAATGTTGCGTCCAGACTGGGTTTTTGATAGACTTGCCGCTATGATCCCTCTCGGAGAAGTATATCCTCTGACAGCCCATCGCGATGCTTGGGATTTAATTGACTACATAGATTCATTTAAGGAGCCTAAATTATGAAGATTGAGATCACCAAAGAAGGTAAGAAAGTTTCCGGCAACTATGCAACAGTAATTCGGGATTTAATGTTTGAAGCCACCAAGATCGGTACCTCTAAAGTTGGTCAAACTGTCCGTGTGCAAAGTAATATCGCCACAGGAGAAAAGGTATTCATCGTTGTCAAAGGGCAGGATCCTGTAGAAGGAACAGTGGGCCGAGGTGGCTACCTGTGCATTTCTGAAGAGCCGCGTATGTTAGTGGCTGACGCTACCATAGGTGGGAAACGTGTGTGCAAGGTTGATGAGGTAATGATTATCCAACCTGTTGATCCAGATGATCCAGCAACTTGGGTGGTAGGAAATGAAATCTTCTCTTTAGAAGAGTTATCCTTCCCAGCTCCGCGTTCTGTTCAGTAATAATTTATCTTACCAGGGACGGTAGAAGTAGGAGGTAGCATGAAAGTTAAATTTCTTACAGATTTAGGGTATCCATCACTGATCGATTGCGTCGGTAAAATTGTAGTAGCAAAACGGTTGACGGCAAACAAAAACGTTGTTATGATCACTGGAAAAGATTTGATCGCTGCAGGGGCACAAGCGGGTAGAATCTCACCAGACTATACTTACTACCTATCCCTCGGCAATCTTCCAGAGAGGGGCGGTAAAGGCCTTGAAGTTGTGGAGGAATGACAGGTATGCTTCTGATTAACTGGGAAGATCTCTATGGGGACAAAGACCCTGTTGCGTTTGTTGACCGTAGGTGGAGGTACACTGAAGAACAGTTGTCTGCAAAAAATTTAACTGCAAAACGCAGAAAGATCATCCAGTGCAAGTACAAATACGCACAGTTTGCTGCAAAAGTGTCTCCACAAATCGAGAGCTTTGTACTTAAATTGTATGACGAGTACCTCAAATTCAAATTGGATTTTGTACAGGTATACCGTGCACAGGTGCGTCCAGATACCAACATCTGTAGATGGAAGGTTGTTTGTGACGGTAAAGATTTGCCGCTCGGTTTAACAATTGAGTGGCGTTGGGGATATCATGAGTGCGGTCTGTACGATATTTGGGAAGTCATTGTAGATCCTGATAAGTATCTGAATACAGAGGAGCTGGAATATATCAATAAGGTTATTCTCGATATGTTTTTCAGCTACACCCATGAAAACTCTGAGAAAGAACGGGATAATTTTCTTGACACCCTCAGCAACCATCTGTAGTATACAATTTAACCTGTAAAGGAGGATCCAATGAGTATAGATGCTGTACTGATAGGTTACCTAGTAATAGCCGTTATAACAGCAGTAATCTTGACAGGTATATGCGTCGTGTCTACACGAAGGGTGAAGTTTGATGATTTTATCACCATCATTACTGCTGCACCTTTTTGGCCTGTTGTTGTCTTCATTGTGATAATGTGCCTGGTTGACTACTACAAGAATCTCCGTAAGGAGAAAAAGGAGAGTAGGAATGGAGACCTCACCTAAAACTGTTTATACTGTTCTTAAAGAGATTGCATTCTACGCAGATCTTAGCCAGGCACCTTTATGGGAAAAGAACATGTATTTAAAATGGTGCGTTAAATTAGAGGAGGCCTTCTAGTGTTTCAAGCCATGTTTATTGAAATGCTCTCGGGGGTATTACTGCTGGTAGCCATTTTAGGTGGCGCGGCGCTGATGTACAGTTATCTTGAAAAAGGGGACAGTAATGACAGAAAATAAATCTTTAGAACAGGCTGAAAACCTTCTCCACGAGCTGGTAAAAGAGTGGAAAGTTGAATACTCAGATTTTAATGCAAGAGAAGGTGAGGATTATTGGCCTACGGAGCGCTCAGAGGGAGAGTGGTATCAAGATTTTATAGAATGGTTATATCAGACGTGCGATGAGGGGTGACGATGTTTGTTAAATATGTAAAAACGTGCCTCAACAGTCTTGGTAGAGAGCATTGGTACACCTTGCTTGAAAAAGGAGAGATTTCAACAAAATCTGGGAAGATAACTTTGATACCTCTTGATGGTGAAGACCCGTCATTACTTGTTATAGACGATTACGTTACAGGTGTGTCGTTCGAGGTCTCTGTGGAGAGGTTAATACGCAGAGCTGGCGGTCCTTATGACCGAAGAGAGTATGTTTTCGATTCCGTTACAGAGAAGGAAGATCCTTCTCCAATGTTTAGGATGGCAATCAGGGATGTGAGATCATCTATAAATAGAATCGTAAAGGATATTAAGGAACCCTTTAGAGTAAAAGTTAAGAAGTTTTTCGATTCTAAGATTAACATACTCGCCGTTGCACTGGGTGTAGTTCAACTTCTGCTAATTTTGCACTATTTTGAACTACTATTTAAGTAGTGGGTGAAATATGGCACAAAGGATGTGCCATAGTGAAAATAAACTAAGAAAGAGGTAGAGAGAATGCCAAAGATTAAAACATTATTAATGTGGGTAGCTGTTGTAGCTTTTATAGGCTACTGGACTTGGGAAACTGAATTAAAGATGTAGGATATACCAGCCTTGAGAACAAGGCATGTGTTGGCATAACCGATGCATTCAGACAGAATGCTATGGATCACGAATGTGTTGATGCAGATATAGATAAGAAACTATCGAAAGACAAAGACTTTTATCACGGGCATGCTTTGCTTGATAGTGGCGACACCGTGGAGTTCTGGTCGTGGTTCCGTGAAGATGGTACAATAAAAACTGCAGTAAAAATATCCAACAAGGAATTAATGCTGTTGCAACAGGAGAAGGCCCAATGATCTGGATATCCTATGCTGATGGAACTATGCTATACACTGCAGGAACACGGTATGAGGTTAAGGAAGACGATAAAAAATTTACCGTAAAAACATTTGACAAGGACGACAACCTTTTGTTAGAATTGACTTACAAAGCGGGAGAGGTGTCCGATATCCAATTGGATTGCGGTCGTAAAGATAATCCCCTCAAAAAACCTGGAATAGGCAAGGCTTCGGAAGAACGTTTGTCTCGTATTGCAGAAAGCGTTTCTCCACAAAAATCCAAGAAGAGGACCAGAAAATGAGTGACAAAATTCTTAAATTTAATACATACTATGAGAATGATTTGAACGATCTGTATTATATAGTGCGTAGCGAAAACCCAAATGCAGTACTGTTTTGTCGAGAGCCTTTCAAAGGAGAGGAGATTGAATCTTACATGAATGTGGATCAGATTTCACGCCTGCTGCTACTTGGATCGCTAAAAGAGGCAGTGTTTTAAACTGGTGGGGAGGGTTCTATGAAGCACTACTGTCTGTCCGGTAGAATGGGTGCAGATTGTGATTGGGTTTTCTTAAAACTTGTCAGCATTCGAGAGTTCATCCCAGAGGAAGAGCAAGAAAGCGAGCTGATGGCATGGATCAACCATTACGGTAACACTTTTCGGCATGTTAAGGTGGAAGAGTTGCCAAGTGAGGCTGAATTATGAAACTCTTTGAGTGGTTTAAAAAGTTTAAGTATAGAGCTGTTGCTGTGTCGAAATGGACCGTCCGCTGGGTGGACAATGATGGAACACAAATTCCCGGTGATCAGGATACCGGATACTGGGTTATGATGGAGAACGGATTTGGGAAAAGGAAGTTTAAATGTGTTGGTGCCCCTACTCTTTTAAATGTTAGAAGTGTGCCAGGGTACAGCACTCTGGTTGTTTGGGAGCTATCCGGTGTTCCTCCTGCCAATGTGCAATACTTGCCAAATTCAGAAAAATAGAAGGAGAAAATAATGAGCAATGGTGTTAGCAACAGTGCTGCAGAGTTTAAAGTGATCTGTAAAGGCACTTATTGGATAGTGAAACAGAAAGTGTACCTATTCGGTTTCATACCGTTTTGGCAGAGATTTTGCTGGGGAGCTAACGAGCTTAAAAGATACGCCACCAAGTCTATGGCACTTATTGGTATAGCTGAATACATTGCTGCCAGAGACAGAGAGGGGAAAACTTGTTACTACACTGCTGACGAGATTCGTAACAGTGTTTACGTTCCACAGCCGCCCGATGGAGACCGCTGATGAAAGTTAAAGTTTTAGATTCAAACTTCTATATTGGTCAAGAGCCTTTAGTTGGAAAAGTGTTTACCGCTGTTCCTAATGAAGATTACCCCTGACCTTTTAAAAAATAAAAGGGTCAGATCTTATTGCCGCTGGCGCATCTCAGGAATGCTTTGACAGTCAGTGGACTTACAACTTTGCCCTAGGGGAGGATGTGGAGATAGTGGAGGATGATCATGAAGGTTAAAATTATTGACTCTAACCTCTACTTGGGACAATCCTTCCTAAAAGGGAAGGTCGTTCCTGCTGTATACTTCGAAGATTTGCCTGATGATGATCCTGTTCGTCAGCTGCACTCCACGCTGCAATCCACTGTGCCCCACAGTGTGGTATTTATCTGCGGATCAGACTTGATTAAGGCAGGTGCACCAGAGTATTACTTTGGGGAAGAGTCTTACTATGCCTTTGGTGTAGGAACAGACGCAGAGATTGTGGAGCAGTAGTGTGAAGAACAAACTTTTCAAAGTCACCATGAGAATTCGCGGAGCCTGGAGCGTAAAGCAAGGGCGTATCCCTGAATTTGAGAAAGATTTCTACGTAGTCTCCACCTCTAAAGAGGCTGCATGCTGGCAGGCTGGATATGCCTATGCAAGGACCTGGTACGAAGGTTACCAGACTGGAGGCTATGATGGGGAAATTGTTAGCAAGGGTGTGGAAGAAATCAATGTGTTGACAAGTGAAAAAGTTTTTGTTATAGTGCATCCAGATTCCAGAGTGAAGCATTACTGGAACGCCAGAACAAAAACTTGGACACCGTTTGCAGACTCTGCTACACCTCTTTTAAACCAGAAAGCTCTTGACTCTACCCCAAGTTATGGTATTGTTGAAGAAAAGCTAAACTGAAACAGTGAGGTGCCAAAATGATGGATTTAGTTCTAAATAGTGATAACGCAGAAGCGTTTAAAGACGACGGTGGAGTAAGCACGGACCAATCCTGCACTGCCAAGATTGACTCAAAATGGACCTACAAGTTTGACGGGGAGATCTTCGCAAACGATGCGAAGGTGGTAGATGCTGCAGCCATTTTAAATGCTCTAGGGTATGATCCTATAAACTCACTTATCAAGGATCCTGTTGAGTTTGCAGAGTATATCCGGAAAATGGCAGATCTTGCTGTAGATATTTTAGACACTATCGACAACAAGCTGTAAAAACTGTTGACACGACACTCCAGATTCAGTATCATTGTTTTAAAAGAGGGATTGGTTCCCTCTTATTTAAAAAGGAACACGTTATGCAAATTGAGATCACTGGCAACGTAGAAATCACTGAAGGTATGGTGTCTTTCATTTCCCACAAAATGTCAAAACTGGAGCGTCTACATCCTTCTGTGAATCATGCACGTGTAAGTGTAAAAGTTGAAAATGACCACCAAGAAGTGAGGGCATTCATCTTTGACACTTCTGGGAAGGAGATTATTGCCAAAGCAAAAGGCAGTGATGCTTACGAGGCAACTGATCGTATGGTAGATGTTGCAGCACGTCAGCTGGCTAAATGTGGTGGAAAGAAAGGTAAGGGAAAAGGTAAAATAAAGATTGACTTTGGAGAATGAGGTGTTACAATGGATATGATTAAGAAATTAGTCCCAAATGTAGAGATTGCATGCTTTGAAATTATGTTTGCAATCGCAGTTGTAGTTAATGTGTTAGGTTACGGCTATTAATATCAAATAATTGAGGAGACCTCTAAATGAAAATTAAATTATTCCAAACTGAGCTGGCAGACAAGGACTGTGGACTGGTTGAGGGCATGATCGTTGAAGCACAACCAGTGGACTACATGAAGGTTGTTCGTGATGCCCTAGGTGAGGGTTTTGATCTGATGGAGCCAGCTTTGCGAGAAGATGTTATCGAGATGGCTAAAAAGCACACTCCGGAAGGTTTGGTGGTGTTTGTTGCGCCGGGTAACGGAGAAGAGCTGATTGTAACTCCGGATGTGTATGAGGTTGTAGAAGAGTAATACTACTTGGGTTAGCATACTCCCTCTATAGGAAATGTTTGTAATTATTTGTGGGAAAGGAGTCCCCATCCCTTACCAGAGGTTATACCATATGATTGTCTATTTTAAAACTTCAGGGGGATACCCCGATTCTCAAAGCTTGATCGGAAAAACGTGCACAGCATACTCACCTCTTGATGAGGAGGTAAGCGATACCCTACGAGATATGTATCGGATTGATCCTCAAGAGGCTTTTGATCAGAACCTTGTGTTTGTCAAAGGCTCAGATATAAAGTCTTTGGGAGCATTCCCTGAAGCAGATGATGATGCCGTTTATTCGTTTATGACACCTTTTGAAGCTATGGTTGTTGGGTGAGAATATGAAAGTACGTTTTATTGGTGAAACAATTCCTATACATCTCCGGTCTCCTGAAGATTCTGCAGATCTTGCATCTCAAAAGGCGAGAGGTTATGATAAGAAAGTAACCTCAACTGATGTAGAGCTTGAGGCTACCAGTCTTCCTGACCCCGCCGCATTCTTTAACCATTATGGATACTATTTCAGCAATCTGATGAATATCGGTGAGCTTGTATTTATTAATGGTGGAGAGATAGTTAGCAAACTTGGCGGTGATCCGGATATCTTTAAGGAAACCTGCCCTTTTGCATTTGTGGTAGGCTCAGATGTGGAAGTTATCGAGGAGGTGCGGTAATGGTAAGTCTATACCGTGTTGAGTATAGCTCAGATACTGTATACAACGTAAGAAGCAAAGATCGCAGTGACAGAGTGCAAGAAATGTATGTTCTTGCTGACAGTCCACTATCTGCAGCGTTTAAGGCAGGCTCTCTTGCATCTCGTTGGAAATTTGAGGGTGGATCTTTCTATGAAGAAACCCTTGAAGATTCTGTTGTTATTTCTTCTGTAGAGGTTTCAACTGACTACGAAGGGAAAAAGTTTGTAATGCGGCACCCCCACAGCAACATTGCGTACTACTGGGATGTTCTGAACAACGAGTGGACCCCAGATATTCAGAAGGCCACTGTTCTAACACCGTTCTTGGCAGATAAGTTCCCACCAGAGGGTAATTTATCTGCACTGTTTCAGTAATTTTATGCCACACAGGTGTTGACAACACCAACCCTGTGTGCAATAATACCTTCATCTTAACAAGATAGGAGACTGATTGATGAAGATTAAATTGAAAAACCTTGAAACGGCAGAGATTCAGGACGGTGTTGATTTCCGCTCTAAAGATGGTGACATCTTAGAGGTAAATATTCCAACCTACGAGCTGATTAAAGGTTTTGGCAACGTCCCCGAGGAAGGTATCGCAGACGTTCTTCTAATGTTGATTGTTAGTGGGACAGTGTTCTTAGGTGAAGGCGAGAACGCCATTGCAATCCCAAGCCATTTTTATGAAGTAGTTAACGAAGAGGTGCTGTAAATGAAAGTAGAAATCACAGGTTTTGATATGAATGCTGTTCCGGAAGATATTTTAGCTAAATTGCCGGAAGGTTTTGGTAACGGTGTTGTGGTTGATGCTGTTCCTCCTACCAAAGACATCCTGCTGCAGTATGGTGTAGCAGAGGAAGATGTAGATAAAGTTCTTACAATGATGGCAATCGACCGTGTTGTAGTTGTTAAAGGCCTTGATAATTTTGAGAGTGATCCACTGATTATTCGTGGAGATGACTACCAAGTCGTAGATTATGAAGGCCAAGCTTTCTATGAGCCTTGTGCAGAAGATATTCTTAACCTGCTCCTGGAAGCAGGCACCGAAGAGGAGGACGAATAATGAAGATTGATCCGTTACTGAAAGCCCGTGCAGAAAAAGCCTACATTATTAAGCTGACCACTCTAGTTCCAGATTGTCATCCGGACGTTGGTTGGCCTGAAGGGTTGGTGGAAGGAACTGTAGTGACTGCGTATCTTCCAAACATTAAATACCTCATGGAAATCCTAGAGATTGATGAGTACATGGCAAAACAGTTCCAGTTTGACATGCAGCGTGGTGGAGCTCTAGTTATCCACGGGTGGTATAATACTAAAGATGCAGAAGATCCTCTGGTAACTTCTAATCTGGCATATGAAATCTTAGGACCTTTGAACCTGGAGGAAGATTAATGAAAGATTTGGTTAAGATTAAGATTAAAGATACCAACGGGGAACTCAGCCATTTTGGAATTAATGATGGTGACGAGCTGATCGCACACCTACCTACCAAGGAAGTTGTAAGCAAAGCTGTTGCCGGAGAAGAAGATGCAATGCAGGCTGCAGGTGTGGATGAAAACTATGTAGCTATGTGCATGTGCCGAGATCAGGTTGTTCTGTATAAAGCATATCGCCCTAACGGATCAGCGGAGTGGCTTGTCTTCCGACCAGAAGGATATGAAATCCTAGAGACACTGTGATAAATCTTGCCAAGGTTGCAACCGCCTTGTTAATTATTTGCTGGTCAGCAACCTTGGCACTGTGTCACGTATTTCAATAAGGTGCTTGTATGAACATCCTGATGTGGGTTGTAGCAGTAGCGTTTGTTGCATGTTTTTCTTGCTGGGTTGCTGTGAGGATTTCTATAGCTACTCTTCGGAAGCTGGGGTTCTCGGAGTGGGATATCAATATCCTTTCTTTTCGCAAGGAAACAATCTCAGCCGCCCTGCTCTGCAAGAAGTTTAAGTGGGAACCTTGGGAGGTCATGAACTACCTGAGAACGGGGGATATCCCTGAAAGATTTAAAAAAGTTCTTGACGGCAAAGATAAATGATAGTATAGTGACTAACAAGAGGTGAGGAATGACCGATTTTACTGAAGCTTTAATGATGGCCTTGTCTGTTTTAGCGCTATCGGTGTGTTTTGGGGCGTTATTCACATCTCTGGTTAAAGTTTTACATACCATATTATTACCCAAGGAGCGCAGTAATGACGAAGATTGACTTAAATGCTGGCGACCATGTTGTTGTCAAATGCATCGGGGACTATCTTGGATTCACAATCGGCAATACTTACGAGGCAGTAGTGGCGAAGGTTTATCATGATAAAGTCCTTAGTCTTGTATTTGACTGTGATGATGATGGGGATGACCGCTACGTCTGTGAGGTTCTGGCACGTGACGATAGCGAAGACCAGAAATTCCTAGTTATCGAACTGAACGGTATTTTTGTAGAACGTTAATTTAAAACAATATAAGGAGACCCTTACTATGGCTAAATCTAAAGTTGAACTGTTCACCTCTCTTCCTTCTGACATCGCAGAGCGTGATCGCCTCCGTAAAACAATTGAAGAGCTGGTGGAACTTCAGCTTCAGATTAAAGATCTGAAAGATGCTATCAAGGATATCATCCTTGTTGAGAAGCAGGATCACCTGTATTCTCCTAAATTCATCAAATCTCTGGTGGCTACCGAGTTTGATATCCGCTACGAAGCTGAAAAACGTCGTGCTAAACTAGAAGAGGAAGTTGAACACATGTCTGAGGCAGATATTTTGTTCAAACGCTCTGTAGAGTAATATGGCAGAGGGGCTACGGCCCCTCTTTTACTATTTGCGAAGAGGACTGGCTATGAGAATGCCTATTACTGTGAAAGAGCTGAATGATCGTGATGTTGGTGGGCTGTGGCCTGCAAGAAAAATCCGCTGCATCCGTATGAAAGAGAACCTGGAGCATCTTGAGCAACAGAAACGGGTTGAGGTCGGTGATATTTTCGAGGTATTCTATTCCAATCGTCGCAACTGGGAAACCATTCAGCCTTCTGGTTTTGTTCTTGCCAAGCTTGACACTGGAGAAGTGATTATCCCTGGGTTGGATATTGTCTTCGAAATTGTCCAGGAGTGGGATCCGGATAAGATTAGATACGAAGAGCTATTCGGTGAAGGTATTATCAAACCTGTGTGAGGTGAATTATGTCTACAAAGACAGCTAAATACTCATACATGCCAGCCACCTCAGCAGAAATAGACTTCAGTTTTGATGTGTTTCCACTGTTTGAGGTAGTTCTGGCATACCCTACTGTATTATCTGCTCCTGAATCACTTGTGCCTGTTAAATTGCAGAACGCCATGCATTCCATGCACTACAACAATAAATGTAGGCACAGATGGTGTCAGGACGAGGAAAAAGATCTGGAGAGTTTGAGAGATTTTGATAGCCACCTTTTGACACCTTTTAGCTACTCTAATTTTGATAATCCCTCATGGGTATAGCAAAATATCAAATTTAAGGCACCTAGGACGCTCTGTGGCGTCCTTTTCTTTATCTGATGCACGATTGCATACCTTAGATAGGTAATCTCATCACAGAGCGTTTAAGAGCTTCCTGCACACGACTGCCTCTTTCGAGCGTAGCGAGAACGCACGTCCGTTTTGACCCAAATCACCATACGCTCGGATTTTAACCAAACCCTCGCGGCGTTTCTGTTGACACATTCCTCCTCCCGTGATAGTATCCACACATAGTCTGGAGAATATGGAGTGCACAATGAAAACATTGTCCGATGTTTTAGTGGTGACCCTGATGATCATTACGTCCATAATGGCTGTTGCCGGAATACTCACGGGCGGAGCAGCATGACCAACACATGCACATCTGAAGACACCTTACTGCAATCCCAGGGTGATCCTGAGGCTGATGTCCTAACGTGGGAGGACATTGTAGATATCTGATTCTCTATTGTGCCTGAGCACTAAGAGTTCAGAAGTGGGAGACTATGAAGCACCGAGCCCACACAGGTTTCTCATGCTAAAGCATGGCCTGAAGAGGCAAACGTATATAAATTCCAGTATATTGGGGCGTATAATCCTGTTCACACTCTTACTCACAAAGGAGATTTCATGAAGATAGAGCTATTTGGTGGGGCTGACAACACTCGTGGCCTCATTTACCTTGAATTTGATGAATCTTACCTCCCAGAGGTGCTAAACATGGACGCTGTTGCAGAAGCTCTTAATGTAGACCCTAAAGATCTCTACTCAGGTGCTGAAATTGATGGTTGGGAAGAGACTATGAATATTGATTTCAGTGAAATAGGTGATGAACCTCTGGACTGACACACAATCCTGCTTTGCAGGTTTAGCTATTCAGATAAGGTACCGGAAGCACCTATAATACCCACCAACTAAATTTCCCACCACCACAACCACTTACCTCCCACACATGACTGTTTGCTTGTTTAGTGAGCAGTCATCTCTTGACATTCTTGCCTATCCTGATAAAATTAAGTTCTTCTCTTTTCTTTTACCGAGTAATTCGGGTTTTCTGTTCTCTTCGGTTTGAAGGGGTATGGAGATACACCTGAGTGAACAGGGTGAACAACCGAACCTTTGGCTATGGCATTAGCTTGGCGAAGCGGACGGGTGACGAAAGAGGGGCCGGAGGACACCAGTCACTGCCATATAGTATATGGGTGATAACCTGAAGAGTCTGAATAAGTGTTTAAGTACCAGTCAGAGGAAAAGGTGAATGGTAGCCGAAGGGGGAGGGGGTTACCTACTTCTGTAAACATGCATCTGAAATGCAACTTTAATAATCCACACCCCTCTTTATTACAAATATCCCCTATTAAACTTGAATTATTTATAGAAAATACCTCAATCCCATCTAAGTCTTTGATTTTACACATAAATCCCACACATTTTCAACCTACATATTTAACATACTTGTAACATATCCCATATCATACCTGCCTGATCAAATTACCCCACCACATCCTCACATTTTCCCCTGCCTGTACCTACCCCTGCCCCCGCCGGAGTCCCGTCATATCTGGC
>CYGL01000293.1_pt1 | contig 22819 bp, 39 predicted proteins | sample 485531 | NCBI WGS metagenome assembly CYGL01 (sample SAMEA3497897, study PRJEB9818) | human gut metagenome | reverse complement strand
AAAAAATACAGCTTTGCCGTATTGGCGCGATTTGGGATTGACACCTGACGGCCCTTAAAAAAATAAGACGAAAAAACAAGCGCATTAAAAACAAAAGAGGAGACACCGCTCGACAGGCTGAACGATGTGTTCAAAGAATTTAAATAAATGACAAGTTATAAAAATGTTGCTGTTGAGTATGCGCAAGCCGTTGCAAGCGGGCGAAAGGTCGCCGGGGCAGATGTAAAAAAAGCCTGCGAGAGATTTTTAGAAGATTTACAACGCCCTGACCTTGAATTGCATACAAGAGAACCGGACTTTGTTATTGCAATCATTGAGCGAACAATGGTGCATAAGCAGGGAGAGGATTTAAGCGGCCGCCCGCTTTTGGGAACGCCTTTTTTGTTACAACCTTTTCAAATTTTTATAGTTTACAATTTAATGGGCTTTTACTACAAAGGCACCCGGGAACGCCGCTTTAAAGAGGCGTTTATTTTTATACCAAGAAAAAACGGCAAGACCTCATTTGTGGCCGGCTTAGCCTGGGGGATTGCATTGTTGGAGCGTGAAAGCGGCGCAAGCCTATATATAGTGGCAGCGAGCTTAAAGCAAGCTATTCAAAGTTTTGAATTTATTTGTAACAGCTTGCAAGCAAATGGCCTTATAGATAATTTCAGAGTGCGAAATAACAACGCCGAACATTCTATATTTTACGAATTTAAAAAGCCCAACGGAGCGCCGGCCGGGTCAATAAGGATTGAACGGTTGCGGTCTAACCCTGACACACAAGATTCCTTTAACTGTAATATTGCAATAGCGGACGAAATTCACGCCTTTAAAAAGGCGGCACAGTATAACAGATTTAAAGAGGCCATGAAAGCCTATACAAATAAACTAATGATAGGCATAACAACCGCCGGCGATAATATCAACAGTTTTTGTTATCGTCGTTTAGACTATGCCGCAAAGGTTGTTAATGGCACTGTAAAAGACGATAGCCTTTTTGTGTTTATTGCAAGAGCAGACCAGGACGAAAAAGGGCAGGTGGACTATTTAAACCCGATACAACATGAAAAGGCAAACCCGAACTTTAATATAACAATAAGACCGGCGGACATTATGAATGACCGGTTACAAGCCCAAAACGACCCGCAACAGCGCAAGGACTTTTTAAGCCGTTCATTAAATATCTACACAAGCGCAATGCGTGCTTACTTTGATATTAACGAATTTAAAGCAAGCGACACGGCTTACAGTTGGACTTTACAGGAACTGGCAAAATTACCGATTGAATGGTACGGCGGAGCTGACTTATCAAAATTACACGACTTAACCGCCCGGGCGTTATTTGGTAATTATAACGGTGTTGACATCATAATAACACACGCATTTTTCCCGATTACGGCCGCGCATTTAAAAGCGGATGAAGACAATATTCCGCTTTTTGGTTGGGCAGATGATGGAATTTTGACTTTGTGCAACAGTCCGACAGTGAACCACACAGATGTTGTAAAGTGGTTTGAGGCAATGCGCCGGCAGGGCTTTAAAATAAAGCAAGTCGGCCACGACCGCAAATTTTGCCGAGAATATTTTATCGGCATGAAATTGGCGCATTTTAACATCATAGACCAACCGCAATATTATTACAAAAAAAGCGAGGGATTTCGCTATATTGAACAATCGGCCAAAAATGGCAAATTATATTATTTGCACAACGAAGCCTTCGAATATTGTGTTGGAAACGTTCGAGCAATCGAAAAAACAGACGATATGATACAGTATGAAAAGGTTACACAAAATAACCGCATAGACTTGTTTGACCGGGCGGTATTTGCCGCCGTCAGATATTTGGAAAACATGGAAAAACAAAACAAAGTAAAAAACTGGTGGGGAGATGAATAAGTGGGAATTTTTAATAAAAAAAAGCGTTCAAAAAATACCGCCTTTATGGTTGTAAATAATCAGCAATGGCAAGACATGATTTGCAACGGCTATACATCATTAGAAAATAACCCCGAAGTTATTACAGCTGTCGAACAAATAGCGCAGCTTATTGCAAGTATGACGATTTATTTAATGCAAAATACCGACAGGGGCGACATAAGAATAAAAACAAATTAAGCCGTATTATTGACATTACGCCGAATGCCTACCAAAACAGAACAAATTTCATATTTTGGGTAACAAAAACAATGTTGTTAAAGGGCAATGCTGTTGTTATGCCGAAGACCCAGGAGGGATATTTACAAAGTCTTGACCCGGTACGGCCGAACAGTGTGAGCATAGAAAGCGATTTAACCGGTGACGGCTACAATATCCAAATTAACGGCGTTACACACGACCCGAAAGAACTTTTACACTTCGCTTTAAATCCGGGCGCAAATGAGCCTTACAGGGGTATGGGGTACAGTGTAGCACTTAAAAATGTTATTAACAATTTAGCCCAGGCGCAAAAGACAATTAACGGCTTTATGTCGAGCAAGTGGGCACCGTCTTTAATTGTAAAGGTTGATGCCATGACCGAGGAGTTTTCAAGCCCAGACGGCCGCCGCAAATTGTTAGATAACTATATCAAGACAAATGAACGGGGCGAGCCGTGGATTTTGCCGGCAGATGCGGTTCAGGTTGAGCAGGTTCGACCGTTGACCCTTGCAGATTTGGCGATAAATGACAGTGTGAAATTAGACAAGCAAACGGTGGCGGCCATAATTGGTGTGCCGGCTTTTGTTTTAGGCGTGGGAGAATTTAAAGCCGAAGAATGGAATAACTTTATCAGTTCAAGGGTTAAATATTTTGCGGCAGTTATAGAGCAAGAATTGACCCGCAAATTATTACTAAACCCAGAATTATATTTTAAATTTAACGCCCGTAGCCTTTACAGATATGACATGAAGGAACTTGCAGATGTGGCAAATGCCGAATTTACACGAGGCATAATGACCGGTAACGAGGTAAGAGACTGGTTAGGATTGTCACCGCTTGAAGGTTTGGACGAGCTTAAAATTTTGGAGAACTTTATAAACTTAGACCGAATTGACGACCAGAGCAAGCTGACGGGCGGCAATAAATAAAGAAAGGGGTGATATTATGAACAATAAAAAAAGTTTTGCAAATGTTGGGAAATTTACAACACGAGCCGAGGGGGACGACCTTATAATTGAGGGTTATTTCGCTGTATTCAATTCACTTTATGAAATGTGGCCGGGTTATTTTGAGCAGATAGACCCGGAGGCCTTTGTTGGTGCATTGGACGAAGATGTAAAGGCGTTAGTAGACCACGACACGGCGAAGGTGTTAGGAAGAACGGGCGCAGGTACATTGGAATTAAAAACCGACGACCACGGCCTGTGGGGTAAAATCTTAATAAATGCCAAAGACACAGAGGCGGTGAACCTTTACGAGCGAGTTAAACGCCGTGACGTTTACCAATGTAGTTTTGGCTTTGACATTATCGAGGAAGAGACCGACTACGAGGACACCAAAACGGTTGTAACAATAAAGCGAGTTAAACTTTATGAAGTCAGCATAGTGACTTTTCCGCGGTATGAAGAGACAGAAGTGCAAGCCCGCAAAAAGGATTTTGAACGGGCAAAAGTGCGCCGGCGTGAAATATGGCGCAGTAATGCAATTAACAAATTAAAGGGGGTTAAATAACCATGGCACTTAAAGCAATGGCACTTAAAAAGCGCATTGACGAAAAAAAGGCAATTCTTGAAGAATGCCGCAAAGATTTTAAAAAATTTGAACGGCGTGAAAAGGAAATCGAACGGGCTATTGACGAAGCAGACACAAAGGAACAGCAAGACCGGGTGGACGCAGAAATAGAACAGTTTGAGCAGGACAAAAAGGACAGCGGGTCAATTATTACGAATTTAGAAAACGAAATAAACGGCCTTGAAATAGAACTGGCCGAGGCTGAAAAGGTAGCCCGGCCACAAACAAATGAACGAAAGGAAAATAAAAGAATGGAAATCAGAACAAAATCATTTTTCGGCATGACACGAGCACAGGCAGAGGAATTTGTTGCCCGTGAAGATGTAAAAGGCTTTTTGACAAGAGCAAAAGAAGCAATTTCAGAAAAAAGAGCAATAACAGGCGGAGCCCTTTTGATACCGACTGTGGTTCTTGACATCATCCGTGAAAATCTTATCGAGTACTCAAAACTTTACAAGCATGTAAAATCCATCTATGTTAGCGGCAACGCAAGACAACCGGTCATGGGCATTGACCCGGAGGCCGTTTGGACTGAAATGTGCGGCAACCTCAACGAACTCAATATCAATTTTGGTGTTGTAGAGGTTGACGGTTATAAAGTAGGCGGTTTTATTCCTGTTTGCAATGCGGTACTTGAAGACAGCGACGTGGACTTTGCCCAGACCATTATGGTGACTTTGGGTCATGCAATCGGAAAAGCATTAGATAAAGCAATCCTTTTCGGCACTGGCACAAAAATGCCACTGGGTATTTTTACAAGGCTTGCCCAGACAGAAGACCCGACAGACCCGCATGACACTCGCACATGGGTAGACCTGCATACCTCAAATATGCTGGGCGTAAGCGGTTCAACTGATATTGCAAAATTTAAGTCACTTGTAACAGCAAGCGGCCGGGCAAAGGGCGCATATTCAAGGGGTAGAAAGTTCTGGGCAATGAATGAAGTAACTTATACTTCCCTCGTTGCTCTGTCGCTCTCTATCAATGCGGCTGGCGCAATCGTTAGCGGTGTCAATGGCGAAATGCCGGTAATCGGCGGCACCATTGAAGTGTTGGATTTTATCCCGGACGGTGTAATTATCGGCGGCTTTGGCGATTTGTATTTGCTTGCAGAACGAGCAGGCACAAAAATTGAACGCAGTAGTGAGGCGCAGTTCATTCAGGACAATACAGTATTTAAAGCGACTGCAAGATATGACGGTCGCCCGGTTATCGCTGAGGGCTTTGTTGCTATCAACTTGAACGGCGCAACAGCACCGACAGCGAATGTTACTTTTGCGGCCGATACAGCTAATTAAAATAATAACGGGGGCAAATTATGACAAATGAGGAAAAATTGACGATTTTGAAACATGATTTGCAAATACTAACCGACATTCACGACGATTATTTGCGGGGGCTGTTAGACACGGCCCTCGCTTTAATTGCACGTGAAGGCGTGACGCTTGCAGATACAGTCGAGGATAACAACTTGCAAATTATGTATGCTGCCTATTTATACAGGCATAGGGCGGAGAGCAACAACCAAATGCCCCGAATGTTGCGCTTTGCTTTAAACAACAGAATTTTTGGGCGGTGATACACTTGTTACTTGACGATGGAATTGTTACAGTATATGAATTAAATAACGCCGCTAAGCCGGGAGAAATGCCAAAAGAGGTGTTAAAGCCTTTAAACTCTTTTTACTTTGGCCGGCGAACAATCGGTTATAATCGCCTTTATGCGGCGCATGGCGTGAATAAGCAGATTGACCTACTTATACGAATATGGCGAGCAGATGTAACCGCCGGGCAGTATGCAATTATCAACGGGGTTCAATATAGAGTTGACGAAGTGCAACAACTAACAGATAATTCCGGGTTGGCCGTTACGGATTTGACCCTTGAAAAGTTGGGGGAATTTTATGACATTGTTGACAATTAAATTAAAAGCAATTCAAGCCGCTCTTGTTGAGGTTTTACCGGCCACTTTTCACTATTGGCGACCGATAAACAATGACCGGGCACCGTTCATTGTTTGGGCGGAACAGGGCGAAAATAGCCGGCTGGATGTAAATAATTTTAAAGATTTACAAGCAATAGGCGGCAACATTGATTTTTATACTAAAAAGGAATTTGACCCGTTAGTGGACGACATCCAGTCACGGTTACAAGGCTTACAATTAAAAATGCCTTTTGGTTGGGTATTGGATGCAGTGCAGTACGAGGACAGCACCGGGCTTATTCATTACTCATGGGCGTTCGAGGTTTAAGCAATGGCAAATTTAAAAATCACCGGGTTAGACGAATATTTAAAACAATTAAATAAGCTCGCTGACCCGGAGCCAGCTATCAAAGCGGCAATTTATGAAGGAGCCGGTTTATTAACAAATGAAATGCGCACGGCAATAGAAAAACTCCCAAAATTTAGCCGCAGTAAAAACGGGGGCAGGGCACACGGAGTCACAGACATAGAGCGTGCCGGGCTTTTGCGTGGCTTAGGCATTACGCCGATATCTAATAGAGACGGCGTATTTAATGCCAAAATAGGCTTTGACGGTTACAATGACAACAAAACAAAAAACTGGCCGCAGGGCAAACCAAACTCAATGATAGCTCGTTCTATTGAAAGCGGCACAAGTTGGTTGCAGTCGAGCCCATTTGTTGATAAGACCACGAGAGCAAATAAAAAAGAGTAGAGCGGCAAATGGTTGCCGCATTTGATAACGAAATAAAAAAGATAATAAAATAAAAAAGGAGATAACAGCATGACAAATGGTAGAGTTATAACAGGGTTTTCAAAACCTTATGTGGCACGGTATAACAACAACAGCGGCGCAGTCACTTATACCAACGGCATGGCGTTAGCACGTGGTGTCAACGTCAGCATTGAGCCGGAAGTAAGCGACAACAATATTTTTTATGCTGATAATGTGGCCGCCGAAACGGCCGGGGGCATATTTATGTCGGGAACAGCAACATTGCAGGTTGACGGCCTTTTTGATGAGGCCGCCAAATTTATATATGGCATTACACAGGCAAGCGAAGGTGGCGTAAATTATTACGAATACAGCGCCGCAGATGCGGCGCCGTTTGTCGGTATCGGTTATATTATCCGATATATGAGCGCCGGCGTTACAAGCTATGTGCCTATGATTTTGAAAAAATGCCGCTTTGATGTTGGCACGATTAGCGCAGAAACACAGGGAGAAAACATTGATTTTCAAACAAGCGAACTTACAGCAACCATTTTGCGTGACGACAGCACTGCCCAGGCCTGGCGCCGTGATTATACCGCACAAACGACCGAGCGGGCGGCCGAAGGCATCATAAAAACATTATTTGGTATTAGCGAATAAAAAAATAAGAAAAAAGGAGACAGCACTCAAATGATTATAAATAATAAAAAAATTGATTTTTTGTTTACGGTTGGAGCTGAGGCCGATATGCGCAAATTGTGCGAAGGTGGAAACATAGAGCAAATAAGCGAATTATTGCAGAATCCACTCACTGCCATTGACACCTGCGCCGCCGTGGCCGTGATATTAAATAAATGGGCTGTCAAATATCAGGAAAGAGAAGGGGCGGTTACATCCGCCTCTCTTTTTGTTGATGATGTTTTACTAATGCGCCCATATGAGATACAGGAACTAATGGCCGAAGTTATGAGAGCAATGCAAGAGGGCTACAACACCAGCATAGAACTTGAACCGCAAAAAACGGGGAAAGCCGGGTAAAACCGGCGGAGCAATAGAGTTAAATCTTGCGTGGTTTTTATACTATGGCCGCCGCTTTGGAATGGAAAAAAATGAAATATTAACAACCCGTGTGGGTGAGATTGTTGATTTGATTTTATGCGACACAATCGCCAGCGGCAGGGCAAACCAGAAAATAAAAAAGCATTACACGCAACAACAAATATATGATTTATTATAGACAGGAGGGGGCGCATTTATGGCGGTAAATATAGGGCCTAAAATACAAGTAGACGGCGAAAAAGAATATCGAGCCGCCATGGCCGGAATTATTCAACAAAGTAAAGTTCTTGACAGCGAATTAAAGTTATTAGGTGCGAGTTTTGGAAAAAATTCCACAGCGCAAGAAAAAACAAAGCGACTGCGGAAGTGTTGGGTCGTCAATTACAAAACCAGGAGAAAGCAGTTGAACAATTAACCCGGCAATATGATAAAGCCGTTCAAAAATACGGCGAAAATTCAACGCAAGCCTTGAAGTATAAGCAAAACCTTTTAGAGGCGCAGACAGCGGTTAAAACCACGGAAAATAATATTTCCGAGCTGAATGATGGATTAAATAAAAATACAAAGGAATTTAAAAACGCCGGGGATAGTGGCTTATCCTTTGGCGATATTTTAAAGGCGAATGTTTTCTCTAATTTTATAATTGAGGGTGCGAAAACATTAGCAAGTAAGATAAAAGGCATTGGCGGTGAAATGATAGAGGCGGCCGCCCGGGGTAAAGCATTAAATGCACAATACGAACAAACATTTGGCAACCTGCAAGGCCAGTCCGACGAAATTATAAAAGGCATTGAAGATAAAACTGGCATATTAAAGAGCCGTTTTAAAGGTACAGCCACTCAAATTTATGCCTTTGCAAAGGCAAGCGGGTCAGATGGTAAGACATCTCTTAACATAATGCAAAGAGCATTGACGGCCGCCGCAGACAGTGCCGCATATTATGACCGCAGTCTCGAGGATACTGTTGAGACTTTGAAGTCATTTTTAAAAGGCAATTTTGCGAATGATGCCCGGTTAGGTATGAGTGTGACCGAAACAACAAGAAATGCCAAGGCTTTGGAGTTGTACGGCAAAAAATATCGGGAATTATCTGAGGAGCAAAAAATAAACACACTGCTTTCAATGGTGGAAGAAACCAACAATTTAACAGGTGCGGCCGGTCAAGCACGGCGAGAAATGAACGGCTGGGAGAATGTTACGGGTAACTTAAAAGCAACATGGCAACAATTTTTAATGCAGGCGGGGTTGCCATTTTTGGAAAATATAACGCCGATTATTCAAGATATAACATCCCGGCTTAACAACATGGCCACAAAGATTGACTGGGCGGGATTTGGCAAAAAAGTAACAGCAGTTTTTAAATTTTTTGAAGAAAACAGCAGTACAATCGTGTCACGGGTGGCCGCTATCGCCGCCGGTTTTGCGGTTTTAAATATAGCAAAAATAGCCACTGATATCGGCGCCGCAGTAACCGCAGGAACGGCACTGCCGGGGTTGATAGGTACAATCGGCGCATTATTTACCGCCACCGGCCCGGTGGGAATTATCATTGCGGCAATCGCCGCAGTAACCGCAGGCATTGTGACCCTGTGGAACACAAACGAGAACTTCCGAAACGCCGTTATTAAAGGAATAACAACTATAAAAGGGTATTTTGTCCAGGCCGAAGATACCATAAAAAACGGATTGAACAGCATTGCCGATTACTTTGACGGCTTGCGTGACCAAGCGTTAAATTGGGGTCGTGACATGATACAGGGCTTTATCAACGGTATTATAAGTAAGATAGAATATTTAAAAAATACCATTAGAAATGTGGCGCACACAATATCAAGGTATTTGCATTTTAGCCGACCGGATGAGGGCCCGTTGCGTGAGTATGAGGAGTGGATGCCTGATTTCATGCAAGGGCTTGCCAAAGGCATTGAAAATAGTCAAAGCCTTGTTACAAATGCCGTTCAAGGTTTGGCGGCAGATATGCAGTTGAATGTCCAAGCAATACCAGGGGGCACGGTTGGAAATGGTAATGTAATAAATTTGACGATTAGAGAAATAAATATAACCGGCTACGACGACAACACAGCGGATGAAATGGTTCAGCAAATAAATGAAAAGTTGGGGGCGTTGTTGATATGATAAAAGGCGCGAGAAATTTTAAATTAGTAAATGAGTACGGCCAAGAGTTTGACATCACACGCCCCGGCGCTTTTTTCCACAGCCCGGAGGGGTTAGGGTGGGGGCAAAATGTAACCACCGAGTCGCTGGGCTTTTCTTTTGCCGTCACAGATATTAAACAAACGCAACCACGGCCAAGCGGTGAAATGATATTCAATAATTATATTGATTATGAGAACTTTTTAACATTTATACAGCGCGCCAAAAGGCTTTATTTGGCCTATATGCCGTTGAACAGTTGGTATTATTTAGAAGTTATTGCAACAATAAATAAAAGCGAAATAAGAGCCGAGCAAAATAAGTTGATTTGCCCGCTTAATTTCAAAGGTATATCACGGTGGTATGAAGAGTTGCACTATATAACATCAAGCGGAGAAAGCACCGGAAATGGCAAAAAGTACGCCTATACATACAGCTATATTTACGGCCAAAGTGATAGGTCGATTTTTAATTTAAACTTGAATTTATCGAGCTACTTTAAACTTGAAATCATGGGCGAAATCATAAATCCGGAATGGCGTATAATCCAAAACGGGGTGACAATATTAAGCGGCAAGATAAACACAACTATTAGCAGTACCCACAAAATTGTAATAAATACCAACCCAACAGATGCCGAAATCGGCGAATATACCAAGGGCGGTGTATATGTGCAAAACCTATATAATCAAAGTGACTTTACAACGCAACGCCTTTTTGCCATTCCGGCGGGGAATGTTACTTTTGCGGTATTAGGTCAAGGGATAACAGCGCCCAAGGTTTTTATGGAGGTTTTGAAGCGTGTATAAATTTGAGATATTCAAAAGAACCGATTTTTCTTTTCAAGATTATGGTTTTTTTTCAAAAGATGTAAAGATTGTATATGACTACCTAAGCCCTCAAAATTTTACAGTTAAAGTGAATAAAATTGTAAATTGTGAGTTGTTGGATTTAATAAGAATTGGTGATGAAGAAAAAAGAAATATTTACAGCGGTTACATTTCAAATATTGAGATATTAAATAATAAAACGACTTTAACAATTAGCCCGATTGTCAACCTGCTGGATTGCGAGAGCATTCAAAGCGCTGAAAAAGAGTGGGGCAAGGCGATTTTTTATCAAATATTTCATGATTACACAAGAACAACGCCGACACTTTATAGATTGCCGATTAAATTTAATTCTGCCCGGCCGTACACAAATTGGGGAGATGTTGAAAATCCATACCCGGACAAGTTAAAAAGCACAAAAGCAGTAATTATTGACCGGGCTAAGCAAAATAATTTATTTTTGTATTTTTTCATAAATGCCAGAGCAAGTAGCATTTATGTTAATTTTTTAAAACCGTCAACCGATGTTAAAGTCATTGAGGCCGATTTAGATAACATCATAAACAAAAAATAACGGTCAATTCAAACACAGGGCCGAACATTGCCATTATGTGGCAACCGGAAGGAGATGCCGATGGCGGATATGTATTCTGGAGACTGGTGAAAACTGACCGGGGAGAATTTACAACCGATAAGGCCGCCCACTTAAATATAGCGGTGCCCCGAGTAATTAGTGAGGTTATGAACTCGAAAGACGAATACACTTACACAGAAGTATATCAAAAACTCCGTGAAATGTTAGGCGCAGCGAATGACAGCAATAATAACAACATTAAACTAACGGTTTTATTAAACGACAAAATTATTGACCCGTTAAATATGCAAATAGGTCAATCGGTAAAAATCATTAGCGAAGGAAAAAGTTATAATACTACCTACACAGGGTATAGCCGAGGGCGCACAACAATCGAGCTAACATTCGGCTCGGTTAGAACCGAACTAACAAAGATATTAAAAAGGGGGACTTAATATGGTTACTTTACACACAGTAGATGGCGGCATAGTAAACGCTATCAATGATGCGTTATTATATGATTTTATAATCGGCCAAAATGGTATTGCGACCGGGGCAACAGTAACAAGCGAAGGCGCTTTATTATTGCACATTGACTCCGGGTGGGGTGTTATCAAAGGCCGCATTTTTTCAATCGAGGCGGAAACAATTAGTGCCACACCGTCAACGAGTGACACAGTAAAAGGAAGATTGATTTTACAAATTGATATTACAAATACAACAACCCCGGTTACATTTGTGACCCAGGCGGCCGCAATATTGCCTGAATTACAGCAAGAGGACATAAATGGAAGCGGCACAATCTTTCAATTACCTATTGCGACATATGATGTCAACGAGGTTGCGGTATCAAATTTGCAGATGGTCGCACCGGTTATTTCGAGCGGTTTTAAAAAAGAATTATTATGGAGAAATGTGGATACATCAGCCCCATTTAACGACCAGCTGCTATATATAAATGTGTCCGAATACTCTACACTGATAATCGTTATGAGGCAAGATACAGCCCATGATTTTTTTTATAACTTTTATATAAACACAAACTATGGAATACGCAATGTTTTAAGCAGTACCAGTTACACCGATTTTAAAATTATTTCCAGAGATGTGTCTGTTTATTCTGATAATTTGAACTTTTCAACTGGTTATAAAGCATCAACTTACGGCGAATACACTGAGGCCAATGATGTGTTAATACCGTATAAAATTTACGGTGTCAAATAAGGAGGCAGCTACTACAAAGGAGTGATAAAATGAAAACAATACTTGACTTATCAAAACATCAAAAGGACATTAACATCGCCGATTTAAAGGGCATTGACGGCGTAATTTACAGAATAGCAATCGGCACATCTAAGCTGGACGATTGTTTTAAGGGCTTTGTAGCCCAGAAAAATGACCCCATAGGCGTGTATGTGACAAGTTACGCTAAAAACGCCCGGGAGGCAAAGGAGGAGGCAAAATTTGCCATTAACGCTTGTAAGGAGCGGGGCATACATCCGATAATCTTTTTTGACTGGGAGTATTTTTCGGCGGATTACATCAAGTCAAAATTCGGTATAACGGCTACGGCAGATTTAATCCGTGAGATGACCGAGGTATTTTGCGACACTTGCATTGACAACGGATATCTTACAGGCGTGTACTTTAATCGTGATTTTTTGACACGATACTACAAGACGGTATTTTTTGACAACCTGCACCCGGAATACCGTACGTGGTACGCTTGCCCGGGTCTTTCCGCCCCCGACTATGATTGCGACCTGTGGCAATACGCAAGCAACGCAGGCACGGAATTTGGCTACCCCGGGAATATTGATAAAAACAAAGTGGTTAAAGAGACACGCATTATAGGCAATAATGATGTTAAGCCTATGCGTCCCCTCTCTACAAGCCCTATACGCCTTAAAATCGGATTTGCAAGTGCCGGGGATATACGGACATTAAAAGTTAAAATTGAGGGCTTAGGCATTGCCTGCGTTGTCGCTGACGGATATATAATAACGGCGGAAGCGTCCGCAGGCGACCAGTGCTATATTTTGAGCAATTGCAATAATTTGGGCATACCTTGTGTTGAGTATAAAGAGCCAACAGACCTGGAGCCAACGCCAGAACCGACCCCGGAACCGGAACAGCCGGAAACGCCCAAAGAGGATAACAAGCCCAAAGAGGACGAACCGCAAGAAAAACCGGCTAAAAAGAAAAGCATTTTTGAATTGATAATTGATTTTATCTTTGCTATTTTTGAGGGCGAATAAAGCGATTAAGAGGTGGTATATGATGGATGTGAATACAGGAGTGTTAATTGCAGTGATAGGATGCATTGTGGGGCTTGCTGGTTGGCTAAGAAATCACGATACCGACAACGAAAAAGAAACCAGCAATATGACAACAGTAATTGTAAAACTTGAAAATATCCGGGGGAGCATATCCGACTTAAAGCTGGATTTGAAAAGAACCGCCGAGGATTTACAGAGCATTGACCGCAGATTGACTGTTGTCGAAGAAAGTACAAAACAAGCTCATAAACGAATTAACGAAATAAAAGGAGAAAACTAAAAATGAATGAAAAATATTTAATTTGCGGAGCTATCGCAGGTATAGTAATTTTGACCTTTGGCGTTGTATGGTATTACCGTCTTGAAAATCAAAAAGAAGTTGAACGTACCCGAAATTTAAAGAGTTTATTCACCGAATGATGTTACAAGCCGAAGAATATTTCAACTCCGGCGAGGGGCAGAAAAAATTTGAGTGGGTTTTAAACGCAGCCATGACTTGGTTGCATTTAAGCCCAAAGCAGGCAGATATTGCAAAGGAGCTTGTAAAGGTACTTATTCAAAAGATATTTGATGAAAATAAAGTTGAAACAGTGGCCGAGGACGGCACCGTACACACAACTATTAAATAATTAAGAAAATGCAGGGGCTTTTTATTGCAATATCACAAAAATAGTTATATAATTAAGCAAATGAATGTAAAGCCCTTGTGAATTTTAAAAAAGTTATTTAGTAACGTATTACGGCAAAAGTACGGCAAAATGATATTTAAAACACACAAAAACGGCTAAAATAGGCAGTTTATAAAAATGTGTTATAATGCACCAAGAATTACTTGTAAGAAAAAATAAAGAATAATAAAAACAAAAAGCCCCTATTTTGGGGCTTTTTTTGTTTATATTGGTATAAGTTAAAAAGTTGAAATTTAAAAAATACGGCAAAAGTACGGCAAAAATATAGCAAAAATATGGCAAAGACACGGCAAAAATTAAAGGCTATCAAGTAATTTTACAACTTTGTTTTCGTCATTGGGGAATAAATGCGCATACACTTGCAAAGTTTGTGTTGTTGAGGCGTGCCCCAGGCGGTGGGCAACCTCTAAAATGTTTATATTATTGTTTATCAAAAGTGAAGCATGACTGTGCCTAAAATCGTGTATGCGTATTATAGGCAAATTGGCGGCGGTGGCCGCCTTGTCTTTGGCGGATGTGTAAAAACTGAGAGAGTGCGGCCGTGAATAGCCTAAAATCAAACCGCTTGACTTCCACCCGGGGAAAGCCTCCTGTTGCCTTTTCTTATGCTCATTTAGCGCATTGATTAAAACGGCAGGCAAGGCAAGTTTGCGGTTGCTGTAAGTGTTTTTCGTTGGGGCATTTAAATTTATAGAACCGTCCGGGTTCCTTAATGCACTTTTAGAAATTTTCAAAATATTATCTTCTATATCATCCCAGCGCAAGGCAAGTATTTCCCCACGGCGGGCGCCGGTGTAGTATGCAATCATAAAAAAGATATATGCGTCCCGGTCGGCCGGGGTGTCTTTTTAAATTGATTGATAAAAAGTTTAAATTGCGCCGGCGTGTAAAATTTCATTTTTTCACTTTGTGGCACCGGGTTTAAATCTTTAAACTTTTCAATTTTTTGCACCGGGTTACTTTTTAAATAATCATTTTTAACGGCGAATGAAAAAACGGTTTTAAGCTCGGTGATAAACTTGTTAAGGGTAGACACTTTTAAATTGCCCTGTTGCGAAATTTGCAACTTCCACCGGTTTAATATTTTAACATTGATTTTATTTAGTTTATAATCACCCAAAAATGGGGCGATATAATTGTTATAATTTGCCACTCTCTTTGATAATGTTTGCGGACGGATTGACAGCGCCCGGTGCTTTTGGTATATCTCAAAAAATTGATTTAATGATATTGAACTGTCAACACCGCCGCTTTTTACATCTTGTAACAGTTTAGCCTCGGCATCTTTGGCGGCAGTCAACCCATAGACAGTGCGCTTTATTTGTCTTTTTTTGCCTGCGTCGTCTGTGTAGTTTATTGTGACATTGTACGCTTGCAAGCCGTCTTTTTGTTTGCCTTTTATCTTATAAATTGGCATAGTGACCCTCCTATTATAACTTTTCGACACATAAGATATACCAAACACCCCTGCCGCCGTTGTAATGTAAAGGCATGAGGTGTAACCAGTATGAGCGATAAAGATTTTATAATTCAAAATTTGAAAAACTTAACCACACAACAGCTGGAACAAGTAAAACAAGCAATAGAAAAAATGCAACAAAATAAATAAAATTTACTTGTTAAGCATTTGACGAATAAGCCGAGCAATAGCGGCGGCTTGGTCGTCGGTCAAGTTTTGCACCAAGGCGGCAACATCCTCTTGCCGTGGTGTCAAGTCAAGCACAGCGCCTCCGGGCGTTGTGCTTTTTTCTTTGCCTGTAATTAAAAATTCAGTAGATACACCGAGATAATCGGCAATGCGGTTAAGCGTATCAAGCGCAGGCATTGAACCACGTGTTGTCATTTGATAAATTAAACTTTTATTGATTTGTAAATCGTTAAGCAATTTGGTCATTGTGATATTTTTGCCTTTGGCTGTATTTTTAATATTTTGGGCTATTTGTACAGTATTCATAAAATGTCTCCTCAATTTTGTGCAAGTATACAAAAGTCGACAAATTGAACTAAAACTATTGATTTTTAGTTCAAAATGAAGTAAAATATACACAGTAAACAAAAGTTTACGATTAAAACATAACACACAAAAGAGAAAAAAACAATAGATAAAAGGAGCAAAATATGACAAGCGAAAAAATTTTATATTACAGGCTGAAAAGCCGATTAACTCAGCAACAAGTGGCTGACCGGCTGGGCGTTACTAAAATGGCGGTCTCCCAGTGGGAGACAGGGGTGCGAACGCCGAATTTGATAACAGCGCAAAGGCTGTGTAAAGTTTTACACTGTGAACTGGAAGATATAACGGACGACCGTTACAAATAAAGATAAATACTTTAAGGGGGATAAATAAAAATGATAAAAATCTTTTTAGATAGCTCAAATTGTAAAGTTGTCGGATGGCAAAAAGGCAATAAGATGTATAAGTGCTTCCGAAATGATGACGGCGAAATGATAATATACAATTTAATTGTGACTGATTTAACACGCCTAAGTTTTAAAAGTCCGATAATAAGCGATAACCTTGCTGATATAAATAAATGGCTCAAAAAAGAAAAATTTGAAATCGTGGAATATTAAAAGAGAGGGCTTAAAAATGATAAAAATCGTGTTAACTTGGGGCATTGCCATATGGGAAAAAGACAATAAAAGATATATATGTATCCGAAAATATAACGGCGAAGAAACAATATACAACAAAAAAATATATATCTTGTGTGTTACAGATGCAACAAACCGTTCAAACTGTTCAAAAATTGAAAATTCGATAACAAGTGAAAGCCTTGCAGACATAAATAAACGGCTTGAAAAAACAGAAGTTGAAATTGTGGAAGATTAAAAGAGAGGGAAACAAAATGTACATCGCAAAGTACAAAGAAAAGGCCACCGGCAAAGTGTATGAGGTGCAAACTGGCGACTATAACGAATACGACAGCACAGAAGTGGAACTGATAGATGTTAAACCGTGTATCACGGAACATTTAACAGCTGCCGACATGCGGGAATTATTTAACGAACTTTAAGGAGGGACACATAATGACAAATTTAAGACAACCACGAATAAATTTAAAAAATGAGGATATTTTAGACCTTTGGCGTGATTATCAATTTATCAACAGCACGATATTAAGCGAGTACACAGGCATATCAAGAGCAACGGCCACAAAGGCGATAAAATATGCCCAGGCATGGCGGGAAGATAATGCACTAATGGACCGAGAACAGTAAAACAAAGATATATTACAGTGCCAACCGAGATTTTCTTCAAATGTTATGGCATAGATGCCACAAGGGCCATAAAGGTGGCAAACTTAAAAGGGGCAGAACATGAAAAGGCGACTTCTTGAAATTTTAATCATAATAACTGGGCTTTGCAATTCTTGCAACCGTGGGCGGGTTGGAACGAGATATGTTTACAATCGCCGGGGCGATTTGCCGCCTTTTAATCTTTGGCGGATTGATGTATGCAGAATGTAAAATCGGCGAGAAAATATGATTTTGTGTGTATCAAAATGATACAAGGTACTTGTATCAAAATGATACAGTGTGTGTATCAAAATGATACAAGGTACTTGTATCAAAATGATACAAGCTATCTATTACATATAACTATATTATATATAATTATATATAATAATAGAAAAGATATATAGAAAGAAAAAACGGACGGAGGGAAGAAATGAAAAAAGTATTTTTTACCGTCCAAGATTGGATGGTTCAAGACTTAAAACTACGAGGGGCTGACCTTTTGGTGTTTGCGGTAATTTACGGTTACACACAAGGGGCACAGGGCATATTTAACGGCACGGGACATTATATCGCATATATAACCGGGCTATCACGCCCAAGCGTGGTGCGTTCTTTGGATATGCTGGTCGCAAAACAATATGTTCAAAAAAATATTATTTACAAGTCAAACAGAAAACATTACACAGAATACACCTTAGGCGACTTTTTTGTTGACGAGGGCAATTTACAGGAAATAGAAAAAAGTACAAAAGAACCTGCAAAGGATAACAACAGCGAAACTATTCAACTAATTATTCAACATTTAAACAATGCCACAGGCCAACACTACAAAGCAGATAACGCCAAAACAAAGCAGCTTATAAATACACGCTTAAAAGAGGGCTACACCCTGCAAGACTTTTTTACCGTTATAGATAAAAAGACAAGGCGGTGGGCTGATAATGAAAAAATGCGACAATATATCCGCCCGGAAACCTTATTCAGTAATAAGTTTGAAAGCTACCTTAACGAGATAGAGCAACCGGGCATGGTATTAAACCCGGACGACGATATTATGTTAAAAGGTTATAATGATTTAGTTGAGTACAAAAAGGGGGATATATTGTGAGCAACAAACAAAACACACGGAGTTATGGCGAACTATACAAAAAACTGGCGATTGCCTATAAAAGCGGCAAGCTGACCGCACAGCAATATAAAACCATAAAAGGACAGCTAACTGCCGGAGATGTGGGCGGCGCTGTGCGAGGGCTTTATAAAGTAACGGCACGCAAGCCCGACCAAATCAGATAATAACTTATAACGATAAAAGGAGATAACGAAAATGAACAATTTTTGCGCTGTGGGAAGATTGACATCTTCCCCGGATTACAAGAAAACACCAAACGGCACCAGCATAGTGCGTTTTACATTGGCGGTTGACAGACAATTTAAAGATAAGGACGGCAACAAAATAACCGACTTTATACCCTGCCAAGCATGGAGGCAAACAGCGCACCCGGTATGGCATAGTTTGTAGCTCTGTAAGAGGATTAAAAAAATCCGAGGCACAACAGCAACCTACGCAATACCAACAACAGACACAATACCAGCAACGGCCACAATATCAACGGCGGCCACAGCGGCCACAGTATCAACAAAATAACACGGCACAGCGCCAAGGCTTCCCACAATACCAAAATGATATATTTATCAATGACAGTGACGGCGATAGGCCTTTTTAACCCCAGCCCGAGGGAAAAGGGGCAAAAACAACTTGCAAATAGTTTTTAAAGTAAATTATCAAAATAAGCCCCACTGCGCTGTGGGGCGGATTTTGGGGGGCTTGTGGGTGAAGTGAAGATACAAAAATTTGAAATAGAGGCAAAACTGCCCGGTCTTAATGAAATGATAACCGGAGCAGGGCAAACAGATACCAGGGGGCGCAGGACAAGCGGATGTGGCAAAATGTTTGTATAACGTTTATGAAAGCGCATCACTTAAAAAAATAGAAAATACGGCAGCTTTAATTTTTGAATGGCACGAAAAAACACGCCGCCGAGATAAGGACAATGTAGCACGGGGCTAAAAAATATATATTAGACCCGGCTCCAAGTAGGGGGATATTTAAAAAACGATAATAACAAATATATAAGCGGATTTGTTGACCGCTTTATATATGACGGACTAACAAAAAGTTGTTATAACAATTTTAGAGAATGCCACGGAGGAAGAATGAACAGAAAAATATTAAGAAACCCGGCGCAGGCATTTTTACCAGGGGCGAGAGCTGGGAAAAGCCGAGGGGCGACAAGTGGGTTTTTGACCGGGGACAGTTATATTCAATTTTTGCGGTTTTATAAATGTGAACACCGAATTAAAAATAATGGGGTGCGGAAAGATTTAAGAAATTTTACACGGAATTTCAAAAAGAAAAAGCCCGATTATTTAACTGGGAGTTCGGAAGTGACCTTGACAATGTAACAACGGCCATATACCACGCAACGGAAACAGCGCAGGAGCTGGGCATTGACCTTAGTTTTGAAAAAATGGAAAAGAGGGCGAAGGAGTTTAACAATGCTGATTAACATTATAAATCGGGCGATTTCCCTTGTATGGCGGTTGACAAAATTGTTTTTATCGCTGATTATGTGCGGGATTTGCTTTGTGGTTTTTATGTTTATGTTGGTGTGTGTGCTGATTATTCTTTACGGCGATAAAGACCCGACAATATGGAGAAAAGGAGACAGAAAATGATTAAAACTTGCCTGTGGTGCAATAAAGAATTTGACGACCCGCCACATGTAGGCAGACAGAGAAAATTTTGTTGTGAACAGTGCAACAGGCGGTATTTTCAAAGTGAGAGGGGAAGACCGGCAGGATATAGCCCTGTAAGGAGAAGAAAACCGAAAACAAAACCAAAGAAACCGCAATTAGACACTGACATACAAATAATGGCAGAGTGTGGAATCCAATACGGAAAATTACAAGTCTTGCGCCGGCAAAATTTAACCGATGCCGAAATTACAGAAAGATACAGCGCAAGGCGGAAAGAAAAAGGAGTGATATAAAATGACGGCAGAAGAAATGTTTATGAAACTTGGTTACATTAAATACATCAGGCCGGTTACTGGCAATATAATATATTGCAAACAAAATCTTTATGTTGAGTTTTCAGCAATCAAGCAAACTGTTGTGACCGAGTTTGTGACAATGAATTACAGCAATACTTTTACTTACCGAGCTTTAGATGTTGATGTTGCCCTCTTTCAGGCAATTAAAAACAATTAGAGGAATTGGGGTGGATAGAATGACAAAAGCACAGTTAAATCAATATATCGGGCGTTATATCACAGTGACATTTTGGGGCGACGAGGAAATCAGCGGAGTTTTGGAATATCCGGAAAAAATGGAACCGCCGGACTACAAAAAGCCCGGAATCTACTGGATAGGAAGATGCGGATTTAAAGTCACGGATGTAAGAACATTAAGAGAAAGGTGAAAAATGATTGATACAACATTCGACCAATATAAAATAATCAGAGAAACCGTGAATTTGTACGGTGACAAACAATATATGATAGCCGTTGAAGAAATGGCGGAACTTATGCAAATACCTGCGAATAGAAAACGGCGGTTGCGCCGATGCGGCACAAAAAGAGGCAGTAAATAATATCGCCGCCGAAATGGCCGATGTATATGTCATGCTGGAAGAGTTACAGCTTATGCTCAATATTAAAAACGCAGATATTCAAGCGGTTATTGATAAAAAGCTGAACCGCCAGTATGAAAGAAATAGGCAAGAGAGATTAAGGAGGTGAAAAATAACGGTTACAATTTTAAGTTTATTTGACGGAATGGCGTGCGGTTACATTGCTTTTAAAGATTTAGGCATATCGATAGGCAAATACTACGCTTACGAAATTGACAAATATGCAATTAAAACATCAAGCTATAATTTCCCTGACATTCAGCATAAAGGCAATGTATTTAATGCAGATTTCTCGCAATATATAAATATTGACTGGCTTATAGGAGGCTCGCCATGCACTTATTGGAGCATTGCACAAAAATCCAGTACACGAGAAACAGAGGCAAGCGGTATAGGTTGGGAGTTATTTTCACAATATGTCAGGGCTTTAAAACAGGCAAGCCCGAAATACTTTATTTACGAAAATAACAAGAGTATGTCTAACCGGATTAAAGAGAGTATTTCGGCGACATTTGGGTTTGAGCCGATTTGTATAAACTCTGCTCTGGTATCGGCACAAAATAGGCAAAGACTTTATTGGGTGGGCATCAGGCAGACTGACGGAGCATATAAAAAGGCGGATATTGAACAGCCCGAAGATAGAAAAATATTTTTAAAAGATATTTTAGACGGCATGACTGACAGAGAAAAAGGCAGGTGCATAATCAGCAGTACGGGGCGTACAACGGTGAGAGAATATTTTTATAAATCCCAAGGAAATATGGCACTTGAACCGGTTGCACCTGTATGCGCTGCCGAACGAGGTCGATATACAACAGGTGGAGAAATTAAACAAAATTATGAGGTTAGAATTGACGGAAAAACAAACGCTTTGACAACCGTTCAAAAAGATAATAATGTGTGCAAGAGAGTAGGGTCATATCCTCGACCAAACGGCGAATTGTCAACATCACAAGCGTTTAGAATATATGGCGTTAACAGTAAATCAATAACTCTTTCGGCGAATGGCGGCGGTGCTGGTGCCAAAACAGGCTTATACGCAATCCCGGTGGAATATAAAGGCGAAGAGCCGACAAAGGCAATAAGCAATACCACAGGACAAACTTATACCGTATATAAGGTTATAAACGGAGAAATTACCATAAAAGACAGAAAATATCCGATTAAATTAAAAGACGGATATTATATAATCCGAAAATTAACAGTCAACGAGTGTAAGAGATTGCAGACAGTGCCTGATTGGTACGAGTTTCCTGTAAGTGATACTCAGGCTTATAAAATGCTTGGGAATGGATGGACGGTTGATGTTATAAAACATTTAATCAAAGCTGTGCAAAAGGAGGTTTAGAAGTGATTAAAATTATAATAATCGTTGGAGCGGTTGCGCTGTCTATTCTAACAGCTTATGCGGTGGGCTATACTGACGGCTGGGAACGGATGGAGAAATGGCAAAAAACACATAATTTATAATTTAATTGTGGCGCTGTGCATTGATTATTTTAAAATTTAAGGAGATAAAAATGGAAATAGAACACAAAGAGTGGCAGGACAAAGATGTTAAAAATTTTTTAAGAAGATACATCACAAAAAAGAAAGTTTATTTTACTTGCGTGGTAAATTAGACAACACTGCCGAACGGCTTAGCAGTTTACAAAACATTACGGACGATTTTAAGCCGATAGACACACAGCGGAGAATGGCAAAACTTATTGACGATAAAACAGAACTTGAAAAAAAATCGAATTATATGAAAATCAAATAAACTATTTGAAATATGAGATTTTAGACTATATAAATTATTTAACCGACATCAACAGCGCCGAAGTATTAAAGTTAAAATATATTGATATCCTGACAACAAAGGAAATAGCCCGGCAACTAAATTATAGTGAACGGTGGGTTTTTAAAAAGCAAAAAGAGGGAATTGCCG
>CYGL01000292.1_pt1 | contig 22909 bp, 39 predicted proteins | sample 485531 | NCBI WGS metagenome assembly CYGL01 (sample SAMEA3497897, study PRJEB9818) | human gut metagenome | reverse complement strand
GAGACACGGCAGCGGTCTTTTTTGCCCGATAGTGAGGGCGACGTAGAGGATCACCAGTATCCTTTTAACTTTAACTTACGAGGTGATTTAAGAATGGCTGAATACACGTTTACCACTACTGCGGGGCAGACTGTGGCGCGTGAGCTGCTTCTCGCTTATCTGAACACCGGTACGGGTTCCGCTCCTGTTTGGTCGGTGATCGGCAAGCGCGTGGAGGACAGCTCCGAGGAATACGACTGGGCGACCGAAAGCAAGAAAGACATTCTCGGCGACACCTACGGCACGATGAAGAAGCCTGTCATTACGCAGTCTTTCGAGCCGTGTGAGCTGGACAGCGGCGATGCGGCGCAGCAGAAGATTTGGAAGCTTGCCGTTGTCGATCAGGACGCGATGGCGCTTGCGGCTATGGACATGCTCATCGTCCACACTTACGCGGGCTTTGCCGAGCGCTACGAGGCGTGCATGGTCGAGGTCACTGGTCTCGGCGGCGAGGGCGGCGGCAGCGTTGGTATGCCCATCAACGTAACTTACGGCGGCACGCGCACGAAGGGCACGGCCACGAAGGGCGTTGGCGGCGCTATCGAGTTTACGCCTGAGACCTAATTTCTGGAGGTTAAGCAATGCTTGAACTTAGACATGATACCGGAGTACAGGAAATCTCCATCAACGGAAAGGTGACGGTGTTGCTCAACCTCACCGACATTGACTTTATCGAGCGCGTTTTTAATGCGTTCGACGCGATGGACAAGCAGCAGGACAAATATCAGGCTATGCTCGCCGGGGAGAACGACGCGAAGAAAATCTTTGCTGCCGCCCGTGCGATGGACGGGGAGATGCGAGAGCTTATCAACGGTCTTTTCGGCTTTGACGTTTGCACTCCCCTGTATGGCACGATGAACACCTACGCGATGGCGGACGGTCTGCCCGTGTGGTGCAACCTTATGCTCTGCCTCATCGACAATATGAACGATACCTTTACGGCTGAAAAGAAAAAGACGAATCCGAAAACTGCAAAAGTATCTCGCAAAATTCAAGAAATGATCTACTCCCTGCCGGTGTCGCTTGCCGTCGGCGGTGCAGACCATGCGATACGCTCGGACTACAGGGTTATTCTCGATCTCATAGAGGTCTTGAATGACCCTGATTTTTCCGATACAGACAAGGCGGAGGCGACAATACAGACGATTTTCCCCGATTGGGAAACACTGACGGACTATTCGGAGGCATTGGAGAAGTGCTTCTGGTTTATCGATCTCGGACAGCCGCACGGGAAGAAATCCGCCCGTCTTGTGGACTGGGAAAAGGACTTCCCTTATATCGTCGCACCGGTCAACCGTGTGCTCGGTTACGAATGTCGCTCGGTCGAATATCTCCACTGGTGGACGTTCATGGGCGCGTACATGGAGATCGGCGGGGACTGCGCGTTCTCGCAGATCGTGTCGCTGCGCTCGAAACTTGCCAAAGGTAAAAAGCTCGAAAAATACGAGCGGGAATGGCTGCGGCAGAATCGGGACTTGGTAACGCTCCCGACGAAGTACACGGCGGAGGACGAAGAAATGTTGAAGAAATGGACGTGATGCGATGGCGACAGAACTTAGATTCCCGGTAGAAATCGACGCCGGGCAAGCCGCCAAAGAATTGGACAAGCTCCAACGCGACATGGACAGGCTCAAAAAGAACATGGAGAGCGGCGAGGCAAAACGCGCACCCATCGTTGAACAGCTCAAACAGGCGCAGGACGAGGCGGCGCAGGCTTATGACAAGGTCGAAAAGCTAAAATCCTCATTGGCCGAGAGCGAGGCAAAAACCGCAATTAACGCCAATGCTGATCCGCAGACATGGATCGAAGAGACCCAGCGGCAGGCGGAAATCAAAGCGCAGCTTGCCGAGCAGGAAAAGATTCTCGCGGAGAAAGAGAAAGCCGCACAGCGGCTTGAAGCGCAGGACGCGAAAATCGTTGACAAACTGAAACAGCAGACAGCGGAGCTGGAAGAACAGAAAAAAAGAGCCGGAGAGCTGACGCAGACAATTACCGATGCGTCCAAAGGCGCTGACATCAAGGCCGCAATGGAGGGGGCGCAGCAGTCCATCAAAAGCGGCATAAAGAATCTGCTCAAATACGGCATAGGAATCCGCTCACTGTTCGTTCTTTTCCGAAAGCTAAAGCAATACACCATTGAAGCAGTAAAGGCTTATGCCGAGAACGACCCGGAGACGAAGAAAAGCATTAACGAGCTGAAAGCGTCTTTACAGGGGCTAAAGGCATCATGGGGTGCGGCGTTCGCTCCAATCCTTACCGCGGTCATCCCGGTATTGCAGACGCTCATCGGCTGGATCACAAAGGCCGTGGAAGCTATCGCGGCGTTCTTTGCGGCTCTTAGTGGGAAAAGCACATTCAAGCGTGCTATAACCAACACGGGAAAGTTGAGCGACAATCTATCCTCCGGCGCTGGCGCTGCAAAGGAAATGAAAAAACAGCTCATGGGCATTGATACGCTGACTATTGCACAGGATCCGTCCTCCGGTGGCGGCGGTGGCGGTTCCGGCGGCGGGTTCGAGTATGAAGATGTAGCGATCAGCGACAAGATCAAGAACAACCTCGGGCTTATCAAAAACCTGTTGGAGGGAATTGCGGCGCTTGCTATGGGGCTTGCGTTCGGAAAAACTGCCGCGAGTATTGCGCTGATTGTTTTCGGCACTCTGGACTTGATTGATGCTTTTAAAAATTTCATCAACACCGGAAGCCTTACGAAAGACATGTGCGCGGAGATGTCAACCGGGTTTCTTAAAATCGGTATCGGTCTTGCCCTTCTCACCGGTTCGTGGATACCGCTTGCAATCGGAGCGTTCCTTGCTCTCGGCTCATTCCTGTCTGGGTGGTGGGACGACATCACAGCGTTTTTCGACAAGATCAGCGGCATAGTCAATGGGTGGTTCGACAATGCGTTGAAAACGCTTTCCGAAAAGGGCAACGTCCTTTCGCAAATATTCATTCTGCTTTACGGCGTCGTTCAGTATTCTTTTAACAATATCGTTGGCGCTATTCGCACGGCATTGTCAATTATAAAGGCTATCTTTGAAACGTTGGCCGCTGTTGTGTACGGGTTTGCTACAGGCGATTGGTCGGCGGCGCTTGACAAGATCAAGAGCGCGTGGATCGACGTCTGGGTTGAAATCAAACGCTGGGGCGCGTCACTTATCAACAGTATCCTCGGCACTGTGGAGGCGTTTGTAAACGGCGTCATTACGATGTTCAACAACCTCGTCGGAGCGTTCAGCAGCGTTTTGCAATTCTTTGGCGGCGGCGGTATAAACTGGCGGGCAAGCTCGGTATCTATCCCGCGTCTCGCCAAGGGCGGCATCGTCAAAAAGGGCACTCCGTTTATTGCCGGTGAAGATGGCTCGGAGGCTGTCATCCCGCTTGAGAGAAACACCCAGTGGGTGTCGATGGTCGCGGACGGCATCGTTGACCGTATGACGGATAAGTTTGCCGGTTTGAGCATGAAAATGCCCGCCGTTGCTATGGGCGGTGTAGTGCCGCCTAATGCGTTTTCCTCCGGGTATGGGTATGGTATATCCCCGGAGCTGGAAAGCAAACTTGACGCGCTTCTCGACCGTTTAACGTCGCGTGGAAACGAACAAATCAAACCGAGCGACGTTTACCTCGATAAGCGCAAGGTCGGCGAGATCATGTACACCTATACTGAGGAAAGAAACAGGGGGCGCGGCAAATGAAACTGATTGTCAACGGCGTTGATATGCTTCCCTATCTTGACGGTGGCGGGTACACCGTGACACGAGAGGACGGCGACAGCTCGGACGCAGGGCGCACGATGGACTACACCATGCACCGGGCGAGGATCGCAACGAAATTCCGCATTGATGCGACGTTCAAACCACTGTACACCAAAGACGCCGAGATCGTTCTACCGGCGCTTATGCCGGAGTATGTAGAAGTCACCTACACAAATCCGTGGTTAAAGGGGACGCAAGTCACGACGATGTACAACAGCACTGGAAAGGCCACGGTCGATACATCTTTCGGTGATGGGAAAGAACGCTGGAACATTGACGCGCTCGCCCTTGTGGAGAGATAGCCATGCAGAACACAAGCGCAACATACAAGGAAATCGTCGCCGGTACGCATTGGTTCGAGACCAAGCTCGTCATCGGCGACGAGTTTTATTTAATCGACGAGCATGCCGACTATATCACGTTTGGCGGGACGAGGATTTACTACGATTCCGATTCAGGCGGCTACGGCGGTAACATGCTCAAAGAAATCAAGACCACGCAGCACCTTTTCACGGACGATAAGCCGATGGTCGGGTGCTGTGTCGCCGCGGAAATCGATGTCACGATGGTAAAGCCGACGGCGACTATCAAGAGAATGTCCTCCATCAAGCCATTTATCCGCGCTGTGAACGACACGAAGGAAAGCGAATGGCTGCCAAAGGGCGTGTTTTATATCGACACACGCTCCGACGGAGAGAGCACAGACGAGATCGTGTTCCACGGATACGACGCAATGCTAAAGGCAGAGAACGATTTTCCTGTGGACGGAGACATCGGCGAGTGGCCCAAAACGGACATTGACGTTGTAAACCTTATTGCCGGACATATGGGCGTGGAGGTAGATACACGCACGTCTGACATCATGCAGCGTGGGTATCCGGTGCAGTATCCCGGCGGCTACGCCATGAGGGAAATCCTCGGATACATCGCAGCAATGTACGCTGGGAATTTCATCATGTCGGACGACGGAAAGCTCCGTCTTGTCCGGCTAAATGAGATCGGCATCGAGACGCACTATCTCGTGGATACCGCCGGGTATGTCCTTACGTTCGGAGGTGACAGGATCCTTGTCTGAATCGGTTTTTATTGGTCGAAGCGCCTCCGGGTACACGACCACGCCGGAGCTGCCGAAATACACCAAAGTCCGCATTAACGTTGACGACGATTCCTGCTATGAGGCCGGTATCGGGGATAATGTCCTAGAGCTTGACTGCCCGTGGGGTTCTCAACAGATGGCTAACGACATCTTAGAGAGCATCGGGGAGTTTGTCTATCGACCGTATGACACGGAATGGGCGAAGCTTGATCCTGCGGCGGAGCTTGGTGACGGCGTCACCATCAACGGCGTTTTCTCCGGCATCTATGTCAACGAAACGAATTTCTCCACGCTGATGGCGGCGCGCATTTCTGCCCCGCAGGAGAACGCTGTTGACCATGAGTACCCCTACAAATCTCCGACCGACCGGAAGACCACCCGGCAGTTTGCCGAGACGCGGGCAAGTCTTAGAGTTAATGCCGCGAGCATTCAAGCAGAGGTCGCGGCCAGAGAAGCGAGCGAAACGGAAATGCGGGCGGCGTTGGAACTGCACGCGCAGGAGATCGCCGCGAGAGTGACACAGACCGGCGGCAATTCCGCCTCTTTTGGTTGGTCGCTGACAGCGGACGGGTTTGTGCTGGAAAGCTCCGGGCAGGAAGTGTTCAGGGCAACGAAAGACGGTGTAGACATCACCGGCAAGATAATGGCAACGTCCGGGTTTATAGGCAGCAAGGACAGCGGGTTTACCATTACGCAGAACGCCATATATAACAAGCTGTCGGAGCTGTACGGGACAGTGGACGGCGTGTACATCGGCACAGATGGCATTGCCCTCGGCGGCGGTAAATTCCGCGTAAACAGCTACGGCCAACTATATGCAACGGACGGAACGTTTACTGGCAATGTCTATGCCAACCGTATACAGACTGGCGGCGACGCCGGATCAATTCAAGGCAGTCAGATAGGTTCTGGAACAATCACAACGGCAAACACCAACGGATACCTGAACGGCGGCATTGCCAACGGATATTTTGCCGGTGACGTATTTGGCGGTGCGGCGGTTGCGAGCGCCCTTAATACCAATTCGTTCGGTCTTAATTCCGACACATTCAATTTGCGCGGAAACACAATTTATAAAATCAATAACGGGGCTCTCGGAATCAAGTATCTGGGATTTTATTAACGGAGGAAACTATGGACAAAATCATTTTTCTTGACGGAAGCGAATACCCGTGTGCGTTCTGCGGCCTTGCTACTGTTGGACTGCTGTATGTCACGCTGACTGGCCTTTCATTCGTGGAAGCGGCGGCAATCTTCGGTGATGAGAAGAAAACGGCGAAAATCCGCTATGTAGCCGCGAACGGAGAAGAGACGGTATTCGAGCACTATACCAAGTTTGAATATCTCGTCAACGAAACCGGCGGACAGCGGGCGGCGCTGCGGCAGAAGTACGCCAGCGAGGTTTAAGCATGGAAGAACTTAACAAAATCAAGGAGCTTCTCGGTACTCTCCGCGTCGATGGATGGGAGAATTTCGAGAAGCTAGTTTATATCAAGCTGCTCATCGAGAAATTGATTGCAGCGGAAACGAAGGAGGGCTAATCCTTGGCGGACAAAACAGTAGGCGAGCTTCCGAGAGCGTCAACCGTAACAACGACAGACCTGTTTGTAATGGAACAGGCTGGACAGGCAAAGTCCCTGACCGGACAGGTGCTTATCAATGACCTTGCAACGGCTCTTGACGGGCACGGCGGCATTAAGAGCATTACCCTAAACGATGACTACACCCTGACGTTCGTCATGGCTGACGACACGGAGGTACAGACGACCTCGGTACGCGGCGCGACCGGCGCAAAGGGCGACAAGGGAACGGATGGTCGGGCAATCACGAGCGTAGCGAAAATCAGCACGTCCGGCCTTGTGGACACTTACAAAATCTCGTTCTCGGACAACACAAGCACCAACTTTACCGTGACCAACGGTTCATCCATTAAGAGCATTGCAAAGACGGCAACGAGCGGCTTGACGGACACCTACACCGTGACGCTCACGGACGGAACGACCTCCACGTTCACCGTAAAGAACGGCAACGGTATAGCGTCCATCACGCTGCAAAGCGGCACACACGCCGCCGGTACGACGGACACATATAAAATCACGTTCGACAACGGGGAATTTACCACGTTCTCTGTCTATAACGGCATGAACGGCTCCGGCTCTGTCGTGACAGTGAACACGAAATCGCCGGACGCCTCCGGCAACGTGACGTTAACCGGCGACGATATCCATGTGAGCGCATCGGACGCTACGACGATACCGGAGGCAATCGCCAGCGCCGTGGGCGCAACTGACAGTGGGGACGGGAACATCGTTGTTGCAGGAGCGGCGGCGCAAACGGCAAAGCGCTTTCTGCAAAGCATCATTTTCCCGGGACTTGATTTCAAGTTTATTAACCCGCTGCACAACGGGACGTACGCAAATCCGTACGGCATCTATGTAGGCAGCGGCGCATCTCTGGTTGACGCGATTAACGCATTGACGGAGCCGGGCATTTATACGATCTACCAGAACCGAGCGTCTACGGATGTACCGGCGGCGGCTGCCGCGGCGTCCTCTTCGCTTCGAGGAATCGCCTGCCTTTCGCAGATAAACAAGCATTATGCGTTTATCTTCATGGTTGACCAGAACAGCAATTTCTATATCCAGTATGTGAAGAGCGATGTCGGGGGTGGCTGGAAACAGATGCTCCCGGACGGAACGGGCGTGATAACGGAAACGAAGATCGCTGCCGGTGCGGTGGGCACCGCGAATCTCGGCAGTAAGGTTGTCACTGCGGCTAAGATCGCGGACAAGACTGTTGGCGCGGGGCAGCTCGCCGACGATATCCCGTACACCAAATTCGGCCTTTCCGCCGATCAGGTGCGGCACGTTTACGCCGGAACGACGGAGCCGGGCGACGAGCTCGGCAGCGACGGGGATATCTATCTCAAGTATGCAGAGTGAGGTGGTATAGATGGGCTGGAGCTTAACCGCCCCGACACTTCCCGGCGGAAGCGAGTGGGTGCAGAAGGATACAATATCCATTCTCAACAACCAGGTGGACGTTACGGGTACGGTCTTTTGCGCTCGTTTGGCCGATCAGGGCTTCGCTCTGAAAATCGTTGAGACGCGCACATTTCATCTGACGAATCCCAACTTCACGGATTTTTACAAAACATATCACCGCTGCGATGTTGCCGGTGTTACTGGCGAAGCCTACACAGAATCGCGCTTCGGCAGCAGCGGGAGCACAAAGACTTATTATTTCACCGGTATTGCGGCAGCCGGAGCGGCCATTAAAGTCGTTGTTGGCGTAAAAGCGGACAGCGTCACACAGGAAATTTCTTTTACGGCCCCGGAGCTGCTCGGCTCGACGCTTTATTTCAAGACCGGCGGGACGTGGAAGCAGGCGACGCTGTACCGCAAGGGCGGTACTTGGAAAAATGCGCTGGCAGAATTCAAAGCAGGAGGTATATGGAAATGAACGGTATTGACGTTTCCGAGCATCAGGGCGATTTCGATTTCACGCCGTACAAGGATGGCTTTGTCATCATCCGCGGCGGCTACGGCATCCGAAATGCCGACAAATGGGCGGAGCGCAACATCGCCAAATGCGACGCGCTGGGCATTCCGTGGGGCATCTACTGGTACAGCTATGCGCTGAATGTGCAGACGGCCAAATTGGAGGCGGAGCGGTGCCTGCGCTTCCTCAATGGCCGGAAGCCCCGGCTCGGCGTGTGGTTTGACATGGAGGACGCCGACGGGTACAAGCAGACGAACGGCTTTCCGTCTGACGAGACGATCACCGCCATGTGCAAGACGTTCTGCGCGGCTATGGAAGAGGCCGGGAACAAAACCGGCGTGTACGCGAATCTCGACTGGTTTGAGAACCGCATCGGGGACACGGGGTATGACAAATGGATTGCCGCGTGGGGCTGGAACGACGGGGAGCATTATCCCGATCTGACTGGGAAATGCGTCTTTCACCAGTACCGCGGGGAGCCGCTTGACCTTGATATCATGCATGTGCCGCTTTCGTACTTCGGGGAGCGGGAGGAGCAGAGCCCCTCCCCTACGGATCCCGATGGGAAAGACGGGATGACCGTGAGCATTCCGGCGATGGCGCAGGAGGTGCTCGACGGGAAGTGGGGCAACGGCGAGGAGCGAAAGCAAAAGCTCGGCGCGTGGTTTTACGATCTCGTGCAGGGCGAAGTGAACCGTATCTTGGGGGTATAACATGACAGAAATGGAAATGGTGCGAACGCTCGCGGAGCTCATTGCGCTCGGAACTGCCATTGTTGTGCCGATTTTGAAACTCAACTCGAACATCGTCAAACTTACTGACGCTGTAAACGGGCTGAAAGAGGCAAACGGCAAACTGGAGGAAACCAACACGGAAGAGCACAAAAAGCTCCACGAACGTATCAACCACCGCAAAAAAGAAAATGAGGAGCTGGACGACCGCGTGACCGATCACGAAAACCGTATCAGCATTCTCGAACACAAATAATTTTTCAGGAGGAATAAACATGGAAAACATCTTCGGCTTGACTACTTGCGTAGCAATCGTCGTGATTGCTTACCTCATCGGTATTGCCGTCAAGAACATCGAGGCAATCGATGACAAATGGATTCCCGTTATCTGCGGCATCGTCGGCGCGCCTCTCGGCGTGCTGGCGTTGCGCATCGTGCCGGACTTCCCGGCCACGGACTATCTGACTGCCGTCGCCGTCGGCATCGTGTCTGGCCTCGCTGCGACCGGCATCAATCAGGTGTTTAAACAGCTCAAAAAGGACGAATAACAGGGGCGGCAACCCACGTTAAAACCTTGTAAACCGGCACGATGAAAGAATCAATCAAAGATTTCTGCCGCATCAATGGCGTCGAGGCGTCTGAAAGCCTCACAGAGACACTTTTTAACGCATACATGGAGAGTGTAGCCAATGACGACAGAGAGCCTCCTACGGAGTTTAACAACGCCGGGGACAAAGAATAAGCTGCAATTCCCGCGCGAGCTGCGCGAACAGTTTGAGCGGGACTGCGGTTTTACTGATGAGGAACTAAAAATCTTCCGCCTGCGGGCAAAGGGTATGAGCGTTTTGCAAATTTCTTTCGCCATGCAGACGGATACGGAACTGTACGGCACAGAAAAGGTCGAGCGCCGTATACGGGCGATCAAGGACAAGATCGCCGCTGCAATCGAATGATGGGTTTTTGAGGGCTAACCGATGGGTTAGCCCTCTTTTTTTATGCGACAATAGGGGCAGAAAGGACGTGAAGCAATGGACAATCCCTACTATCAGCCCCAGCAGCCGTTTTACGGCGGGTATCCGCGACCGCAGCCGCCCATTCAGCAGCCGCAGCAGATCGCGCCAGGGTACGTTTGTAAGCCGGTCACGAGCCGCGAAGAGGCTATTGCCACGAGCACGGACTACTTTTCTCTCGGCGTCGTTATGCCGGACATCGGGCACGGAATGATCTACCTGAAACGCTTCAACCAGCAGACAGGGGCTTCCGACTTTTTTGATTTCAAGCTATTCACGCCGGAACAAGCTCCGGCTGTAGAGTACGCGACGAAAGCCGACCTTGACGCGCTGCGGGCGGAGCTGATAACGAAAAAGCGCCGGAGGGCAGAAGACGATGATGAATAATCCGATTTTCAATTTGATAAGCCTCGCCCGTACCGGCGGAAACCCGATGATGCTAATACAGCAGATGGCGGGACGTGATCCGCGAGCGCAACAGGCGCTAAAGATGGTACAGGGAAAGACGCCCGACCAGCTCCGGCAGATGGCGGAGAACATGGCGAAAGAACGCGGAACGACCGTGGACGAAATCGCCAAAGGTCTCGGGCTTAAATAAACATTCTCCTATCAGTTCCGGCATCTTGATCAAAAGCCGCTTCTCGAATGCAGCCGGGAGGCGCGCGCCCGGATGTAAATAAACTGATAGGAGTTTTTTCTATGGCAGACGATTTCATGAACGGCTTCCTTGCCGGACAGGGCGACAATAACCGAGGCGGTCTTTTCGGCGGCGACGGCTGGTGGGCTATCATCATCTTTGCGCTGATTTTCGGCTGGGGCAACGGCGGCTATGGCTTCGGCGGCGGCAATTCCGGCGGTGTAGTCGATGGCTATGTTCTCACCTCTGACTTTGCGAACATTGAGCGCAAGATTGACGCGGTGAACAACGGCGTTTGTGACGGCTTCTACGCGATGAACACTGGAATGCTTAACGGCTTTGCTGGTGTGACGCAGGCTGTGACGAGCGGCTTCTCTGCGGCGGAGCTTGCCCGATGCAATCAGCAGGCGGCGCTCATGCAGCAGCTCAACGCCATGCAGATGGCAGAACCAGAACTGCTGCTGCGAGAACCGGCAGGCTATCGCACAGGTTCGCTATGACATGGCGACGCAGGCGTGCGATACCCGGAACACCATCCAGAATGTTGCCCGCGACATCACGGACAACCAGAACGCCGGAACCCGTGCTATCCTCGACTTCCTCACGCAGAGCAAGATTCAGACCCTTGAGGCGGACAATCAGGCGCTGCGGCTTGCAGCGTCGCAGAGCGCACAGAACGCGACGCTCATCAATGCGCTTCGCCCGTCGCCGATCCCCTCTTACAGTGTTGCGAACCCGTATTGCTGCAACACGAACACTTGCAGCGGCTGCGGCTACTGACCAAATGTTAATCGGGGCGGGAAATCCCGCCCCTGAAAGGAGTTTATAATGTCTTGCAAACCCGTTTGTCAGCTTTGCAAAAGGCTGATTCTTAGCCAGACGATCACGTTTACCGGCGGAAATCTTGTTGTCAACCTACCTGACGGCAACTATTCCAACGGAGAAAAATACTGCATCGTTCTGGCGCAGAGCATCCCAACGACGGCGACGATTAACGCGCCGGTCGTGTTTACCATTGGTGCGGGGACGACGCAGTTCCCGCTGACGAATCGTTGCTGCGCTCCCGTAACTGCGTGTGGTGTGCGGACTCGGACGAAGTACAGCACGATTGTAGTTACCAACGCCACGGGCGGCACATTCCGAATGATCGGGAAACCGTGCTGCTCGCCGAGCAATGATCTTACCGCCATTAACGCGGAGACAGGAGCGACGACATGAGAGCGGACAGAATCAGACGCATCCGAGACTACCAGATACAGAATAACCGTGACTACGAGCCGCAGGATAGATACCGCGACAGCCGAGGCCGCGAGCATTACAACAATGGGCGCTATGCCCCGCGCAATGACTACCGCGACGAATACACGGACTACTACGATGACCGCCGCCGAATCGGATTCTCCTACGAGCCGCGCATGGGCGAGAGCTACGGCGGAGAGTATGACCGCGGCTATGCCGGAGGGTACGACCGCATGACCCGCGAAATGGCGGACGAGTGGATGCACGGCCTTGAGAATGAGGACGGCAGCAGGGGCGCTCATTGGAGCTACGAGCAGACCAAGAATCTTCTTGAACAGAAGAAAATAGACTGTGATCCGATGGAGTTCTATGTTGCCATGAACATGCTGTACTCGGACTACTTCAAGGTGGCAAAGAAATTCAACGTCAACAACACGGAGTTTTACGCCGACCTTGCCGAAGCGTTCCTTTGCGATAAGGACGCGGACGAGGATAAGCTCGTGCGGTATTACGAGTGTATCGTTGAGTAAGCAAAAAGGAGGGCCTTTCAGCCCTCCTTTTTTAATGCCTTGATGATTATATTTTCAATGTAGTTCGTCAGCGTCCGGTTCTCCGCATCGGCGGCTTTTTGCAACTTCTCTTTCATCTCCGGCGTGAGGCGGATATTGACGCGCTCGGTCTTTGCCATTATTTTGCCTCCTGGCTGTCGAAGCATCCTTCGGTGGAACCGGCACAGCCGTAGGCTTTCCAGTCAATCGGGAGGTCTTCGTCGGCGATGCTCTGGTCAAGGTCTTCGCGATCCACGCGAAACACCCAGATATGCCGCTGCTTGCGCTCGCGCTCGGTGAGGTAATGCCACTGCTCGCGGGCGTCTTCGTTCGCCGCTTCCAGCGTCCGGAATGCCTTTTCAAATACGTCCGGGTGCCCGCCCGCGCCGACGATCGGCTCGTCCTGGACGAGGTAAACGTGGTCAAGCTCTGTCCACTCGTGCGCGTTCTCCTTCGTGAATTCGTTTTTCATGGTTGTTCTTCCTTTCTTGGGCGTTCATCTCTCGCCCCTGTGATTTAATTGTAAACCATTGTGCGTACAATGTCAACCAGAAAATTTTCAAAGGCGCAGAAGGTTAAACCCCGGCGATCCTCTAAAATGCTTAGCTATATTATATGTTAACCGGTGTTAAGGTGCTCTATGGCTAAACAAGATCAAAAAAGATGTCGCCGTTGTTTGCGATGACAATTCGGCGGATGAAGCGATTCCATGCTTCCTTTTTCCCGCTTGGCGGCAGCTTGTCGTATGCGTCGATCAATGACATGACAAGCGCTTCGTCTATGGGCTTAGGTTCTGGTTGGATGTTCAGCTTTTCCTTTAATGCTGTATATTCAATTTCGTATTTCTCGCGGTTGATTAGATCGGCGAGATATAGGTCTGTCAACTTGTCCATTTTCCGCTTGATCGCCGCCGTATCGACCGGCGGTTTTATTTTTCCCGCCTTGAGCTTTGCGTTGTGCGCCTGTACCTCAATCGGCAGCTTCATCAACAGGTACGCCTCGATCTCCGCCTCGTTGATTCTCTTTTTGTGGCTGCAAAGACCGACTTCATAATTTTTGCAGCGGTAATAAAAGTAGTCTGTGCCCCTTTGCCGTGTCGAATGCGTAACAAGCCTGTGACCGCATTCGGCGCACCACACAAGGCCGGAGAACAGCCAAGTATGCCGCGATCCGTTGTTGCGAATGCTTCTCGCCGTCAGCATCCGCTGAACGAGGGCAAAATCATCCGGCGGTATTAGCGCGTCGCAGACCTGAACCCCGTTATTCTTTCCGATGTATCGTTCATTGCCCAGCGCGTTTTTAATGTGATGATTGCCGCGCATAATTCCAAACTCGGAAACGAGCATCTTCTTGACGTGGTTAACGCTTCCGGTGGCTATGTAATCCTCAAACATTCGCCTTGCAATATGCGCCGTTTCCTCGTCGATGCAAAGGCGGCTCTCGACGGCCTTTAACCCGATGGGCGTTTTACCCGCCGGGCAAAGGCCAAGCTCCCGCTTGTGCTGCATGATCCGTTTAACACGCTCTGACGTTCTGTCTGCCTCGTCCTGCGCGACGGATAGCATTATATTGACCTTTAACCGTCCGGCGGCGGTGGCGGTCTCATAATCCTCGTATGTCGCCTGCCATACAACGCCGTGCGCGTCGAGGACTTCCTGCGCCTTGTAAAACTCCCCGATGTTGCGGAACCACCGGTCGAGCTTTGTGAATGCTACGAGATCGATTTTTCCCGCTCCCACGTCATACAGAAGCCGCTGCAATTCAGGCCGCTTTGACACGCTTTTCCTGCCGCTTACCCCGGCATCGACGTAATAATCAACGACCTTGTGCTTGTTTTCCTCCGCCCATCTTTTCAGGCTGTCCTTCTGGTCATCGACGGAAAGGCCGTGAACGGCTTGTTCTTCCGTGGAGACGCGGACATAAAGTGCAACTCTCATTTCTTTTCCCCTTGTGAATGCTTTTGAAGGCGTAAATGATGGTCGCGACGGAGGCGTTTAGTATCAGGGCGAGGACGCCCGCAAAAATGCTTGTCCCAGCCGAGCGGAAAATACCGGCGGTCTCTACCTGGATATCGAAGATGACGTACCATACAACGGCACACAAAAGAATGCTGCAAACGCCGATAAGCATATAAATTGTCCTTGTGTGGGTTTCCCCCTGCTTTTTCAGCCCTGCGTTCATTTCTTGCAGATGCTTTACTTCGCCGGATAACCGCACGTTTTCCAATTCCAACTCATGGACATGCTGTGTGTCCGGCTGTTCATCCAGACCGACAAGCTCATTCAGCGACAGATTCAAAACCTTACAAGTGGCGGCGGCATAAAAAAGGAGCGGGTGTTTGACCCGCCCTGCATTCGTGTCGCAAATGTTGTTATAAGGAACGCCGGACAGGTCAGACAACTCTTGCAGGGTGAAGCCGCTGGCGTTTTTTGCTTTGCGAATTTTGGCTGGATACTCGTCTAAGTAAGGCTGTAGGTCTGTGAGCGCGGACACTTTTTCTCCATCTCCATTCAGTTGTTGTTTTTCCCGAAAGTTTTGGGAACGGGTTTGTAGTTTTTCCTCCTGAATCGTGATTTCCAACATGGACTCCCTAAAAATAAACGGGTACGCTTGAACTGTGGCAGACGTGTCGGTTTACCACCTTTTCCCGAAGCCCCGGCAGAGGTTGCCGCCAATGCCGGGGCATTTCTCACTTCAAGATGTAAGCAAAAGCCTCACAAGATGTTATGTTATTAAAGTTAACAAAACGTTGCATTTCACGTCCATCCATCGTTTCAAACTCAACCTCGCTGTCCTCGTGTATCGGATCGGAGATATAAGACGATACAACGCCGACCGGATCATCGCCGGAGAACAAAACAACGTAAATGTTGCAGTACGTTACCATCTTCCCTGTCGTGTTCTCGACAACGCCGGAAGCAACGACGCCGGACGGGTTATACGGGCGTGTGTCTCTGCCGAAGGTCACGTCCTTTGTCGGCAGAAAAGTAATTTCCTCGAACGCCTGTTGAAAATTGATAGAGGGAACGGCGGTAAGATTTCGCTCTTCGGTCGTGATTACTTCCTGCTGGTAGAAGTATGATTTTTCTCCCGGCTTTATGATGCTGGGGTATCCGCCGTATATATTCTTTGTCTCAACGACGTTCCCTTCTTCGTCTATGAGATCAACGTAGCTCGGTTTTTCATAACCTAACGTTATATCGCAGTCGCCTTTGTTTTCGACGACGAAAAGGATTTGAGCAAACGTGTTTCGCCCTGCGTCATCCGTCGCCACCTTACAGCTCGTGTGCGTTACCTCGAAATCGATTACCGGCTCCGGCTCTGGCGTCGGTGTAGGTTCTGGTGTCGGTTCCGGCGTGGCGGTTACTTCAACGACCGGGCTTGCTTCTTCTTTCGCCGTTTGAGCCTCTGCGCCGCACGCGCATAGCGCAAAAACGAGCGCAAAGGGCAAGGCAAGGGCAAACAGCTTCCTTCTCATAACATCCCATCTCCTATTAAATTTTTGCGGTGGCTATGTTTAGAATAACGCTTTTCGTCGAGTGATTCAAGAAGAAATTTGTCGAAAAATAACAATTTAGGGAAGTGAAAAAATGCAAACGCCTGTTGACGCGCCGGAGCGAGACGCCCGGCGGATTATTTTCCTGCTTGAATTTTACAAATACATAACGGAGGAAGAGCATGGACGAGGAACGGAGAGAGCTTGTGGAAATGATCTGTCAGATGACGGAGGAACAGTTTGAATGGTTTATAAATCAAGTGCAGCTTTTGTTATCTGATGAAGAAGCTTGACCTTTTCATCTGGCAGGGAAAGAATCAGCTCGATCATTTCCCTTTTGGCATCCGAAACACCTGCAATGATGGCCGGGGCGGGATTGCTGGCAGCACCTTCACCGTATATCAGAGCGTCAACAGGGACGCCGAAGTAGTCGGAAAACATTTTTAGCGTTTTCGCATTTGGAACACCGCCAGATTTCCAATGCGACATACTCCCTTGACTTATTCCTAACGATGTAATTACGTTGGTAACCTTAACTCCTCGCTGATTGCAAAGATTCTTCAAGTTGTCGTAGAACATAAATACCTCTTGACTTACACGAAATTTTGATGTTTTAATGGACTTACAAAAAACACTGTGCGTCCGAATGGGCGCTTGGGAATGGTTAAAGCCTTTACCGCTTCGACAGCGTATAGCAGTAGATCGCGTTGGTCACGAAGTACGCTATGCTGTCCAGAACGTAGCCGTTAGCAATTAGGCGCTTTGCTTCGGCGGCATTGTATGTTGTAACAGTCTTTATGCACATCACCTCCCCCCGGAAGGACGCACAGTGTTTTTAATAAAAGGAGGATGCGACGATGAAAACGGAAGAAAAAGGCTATACCATTGTTGGAAACGATTGCGGCAGGGACGAGACCGGAGATTTCCATTGCGTGTGCGGTGAATGCTCTGCGAAGGAAGAACCGGGCGAGGAAACCGAAAATAATTATCCCTATTGTCCACCACACGAACCGTATGACCCGCTTAAAGAGCTTAGAAAAAAATGGTGGTTTAAATACGTTGACAATGATGACCCGCACAGTTTCATTACAACGGCACTTGTAAGTTTTATAACGACAGTTGTCGTATTGATTCTACGATCTTGCTGAGAACGCCCTCGACCCAGAGCGTGATTACCGTTATCGCAATCGGCACAATTACGCTTTTTACGAGAAAGGCGATCACGGCGTTAAGATCATAAAGTTTTCGATAGCGGCCTTTGGCGGTTATTACCACGTAATCCCCCGTGTGTTCGCGTTTTTCTCCGCGCCGGATCAGCCCCACATCGACCAAAAGATCACATAAATTCTGCACCGTCTGATAAGGAATACCCGTCCGCGTCTCAAGCTCGGCGATAGACAAAGAGCCGCTTTCCTCATCTCGAAGTTCCTTCAAAATTTTTTCGGCGCGTATTGGAATCATTGATATTATCCCCTTTGTGCAGCTCCGCTAATTGCGGGGCTGCTTTTTTGTTCCATTTAACAAACATCAAAAATTAGTGATTTTTCTATTGCCTTACAATAATTTTTGATGTATAGTAATCGATGTAAAATCCGTTGTACGAAAAAGGCAATAGAAAACCAAGCCCTAACGGAAAGGATTTCCGAAAAAGCTGCAAAACCGTATTGTGATTGCTGGCACTTTCACAATAATCTTTTTGCCGCAAAAAGTCAATGTTTTTTACAAAACGCACGCAAGGGGGTGATGGAAATTTACGAGCTTTTCCGCGGTAAGATCGCCGAGCAAAAGAAGCTGCGGCGGCTTACCAATGGCGACATTGCCAAAATGACGGGATACTCCGTCAGCACGATCAACGCATTCATGGCTGGCAGACGCGAGAACGACAAGATCGCGAATGCAATCGCAAAGGTTCTCGATATCGAGCGATAACCACCGCCCGACAGGGCGGAAATGAAAGGAAACTGGAAAATGAAACAGACGATCACCGTTGAAGAGGCCGAACGCTTCGAGCGCATCATCTGGGCGCTGATCGAAAAGTATTTCGGCGTGACCGTCACGCCGCTTGATTTGCCCGATGATCGCCCCGTGTAAGGACTGCGCCGAGCGCTTCGTCGGCTGTCACGCATCCTGCCCCCGGTACGCAAAATTCAAGGCCGGATGCGAAGCCCGGCGGGACGCACGGACAAAGCTGCACCCTATCGCCGGTTACACGATCGACATCACAAAGCGAGTACAAAAAGCGGCGCACCGCCGCAGAAAGTAGGAAAAACAACCATGACAAAATCAAAGGCAACGTTTGCCACCACCGCGATCATGACGCTTTTAGCCGCTGTGATCTTCTTCGTCTGGAAATTCGGAAACGGCCTCGGCTTTGCTGTCATCGAGGGCATTTTCGCGGTGTACGGATTTTCCAGTCTGGCCGATGACTGCTGCCGCTGGCTGCAAATGCCGGATACGGCGATCATGCAGAGAGGAGGTCGGCACTAATGATTATCTATCTCGCCGGAAAGATCACCGGCAATCCCGAATACCGCAAACAGTTTGCTGCGGCAAAGGCGAAACTGGAAGCAGAGGGGCATATCGTTCTGAATCCTGCCGAGCTGCCGGAGGGAATGAGCAAAGCCGCGTATATGCGAATCTGCTTTGCGATGATCGACACAGCGGACGAGCTGCGTGTGATTCGTGGATGGGAAAGAAGCTCCGGCGCAACACTTGAAGTTCCATACTGCATATATATCGGCAAACCAGTGAGAAACGTCTACGGGCAAAGAGTGGGGGTTGGTGTGGAATGAATGACACACGTTATACGGCCATCGCCGCCGCCCTCCGGGAAGAGTTTCCGAAAGCCAATAAGGGCACGGTGAGCATGGCGCTGCACACGAACGACTACGGCGTGAAGTTCTGCACAAGGGCACAGGAGATTTACGACGCCGTGACGCAGCAGAAACCCCGGAGACCGCGCCGTGTTAAGCCCATACGCTTACAGTGCCGCCTGACCGAAAGCACTGCACAGCGCGTTAAACAGGCGCTGGAAAGAAACGGCATCGCGTCCATGCAGACGTTTTTGGAAACCCTCGTTCTGGCGTGGCTCGCACAGTCTGAATGCTCCACCACATGGGCGGAAAAAGGCGAAAGCGCCGCCGGTGTGGATGGCACCGACGACGCTCGCAAAAGAAAAAACAACCATTACCCGTATGATACTACGAATCTTAAATAATGTCAATGGAGGCAAAAAGGAATGACACTTTACGAAATCGACAAGAGCATTGAGGCTCTCGTAAATGCGGTTGATCCCGATACTGGCGAGATTATGGTAGACAATGAAGCGTTAGATGCGCTTCTGATGGAGCGGGACGCAAAGGTTGAGAACATCGCCTGTTGCATTAAGAACCTTACCGCCGACGCAAAGGCCCTCAAAGAAGAGGAAGCGGCTCTTTCCGCCCGCCGCAAGACAACCGAGAAGAAAGCCGAACGATTGAAAGACTATCTTACATACGCCTTGCAGGGCGAGAAGTTCCAGACTGCAAAATGCGCCGTATCGTTCCGAAAGTCTACTTCGGTCGAAGTGGATGACGGCTTTGTTGAGTGGGCGCAGGCCTCCGGCAACGAAGACCTCCTTCGTTATAAACTGCCGGAGGTGGACAAGACCGCCATAAAAGCGCGGCTAACATCTGGCGAGGAAATCCCCTGCGCCCGTTTCGTACAGAACATGTCCATTGCGATTAAATGAAAGGAGCTTGAATAATGGAAGAACGCAAAGTCAACATCATGCTCAACGCCACCGCCGAGCTGAACCGAAAGGAAACGGACGACATTTACATCCCCATCCGGTCGAGCGAGTACCGGAAGCTGATCGCCGACCGTTACGAAATGGAAAAGAAGCTCGAAGCGGAAAAAGACGATGCCACGCGCTGGGGTTCCGAAGCCTACCGCAGCGGGCAGAAAATCAAGGAGCTGGAATCCGAGCTTGCCGATCTCCGGCAGAAGCTCGCGGAGGCAAAGGAGGCGGCGGAATAATGGGAATCCCTGTTTTGATCCTCGGCGAATCCGGCACCGGAAAATCCGCCAGTCTCCGCAACTTTGAGCCGGACGATGTAAGCATCTTCAACGTTGCAGCCAAACCCCTGCCGTTCCGCAAGAAGCTCCCGATCAAGTCCACGTCGGACTACAACACCATTTGTCAGGGCATCGCCCAGAGCCAGAAGAAAGCCTTTGTCATCGACGACAGTCAATATCTTCTGTGCTTCGAGAGCTTTGCCAAGGCCAAAGAAATTGGCTACGGAAAATTCACCGATATGGCGCTGCACTTTTACAATCTGGTGCAGTTCGTGATCCGGCAGACGCCGCCGGACGTGATCGTCTACTTCCTTCATCACACGGAGACGGACGGCAACACCGGCAAGGTCAAGGCAAAGACCATGGGTAAGATGCTGGATAACCAGCTCACGCTGGAAGGGCTCTTTTCCATCGTCCTTATGGCTTATACAGACGGAAAGAAGCACACCTTCATTACACAGTCGGACGGCTTCACTACGGCAAAAAGCCCCATGGAGATGTTCCCCGTGGAGATCGACAACGACCTGAAAGCCGTAGATCAGGCGATCCGAGAATACTACGAACTTAACAAAAAGGAGTAAAGAAAAATGATCAAAAGACCGAACAACTGGGACGAAGTCCGCGAGTTTACCGACCGCCCGAAGCTTCCCGTAAGCGCGTATGTGTGCCGCGTCAAACAGGCCGCCGTGAAAGCGACGGACTACGGCGAACAGCTCTGCATCCTGTTCGATATCGCAGACGGCGAATACGCCGGATACTATCAGGAAGAGTTTGACGCGAACCAGCAGCAGGACAAGAAGTGGAAGGGCGTACTCCGCCAGTTCATCCCGAAAGACGACGGCAGCGAGAAGGACGAGTGGACGAAGCGCAGCTTTAAAGGGCTGACAGCGGCGTTTGAAGCTTCCAACCGCGGCTACGTCTGGAACTGGAACGAAAATTCTCTCGTCGGCAAAGAGATCGGCATTCTCTTCCGCAATGAGGAATGGGACTACAACGGCAAAACCGGTTGGTCGGTTCGCCCGTTCCGTGCCCTTTCCGTGGATCGCGTCGCCGACGGCGATTACACCCTCCCGGCGGACAAGCCGTTGAAGAACAAGCAGCCCGAAACGGCAGACGCTTTCCCGTTCCCGCAGACCAGCACAACCAGCACGTTTGAGACGCTGGAGGATGACGGACAGCTCCTTTTTAAGAGGTAGATCATGGCAAAGAGCGGGATTGACTACTTTCCGCTCGATGTCATTTTGGATGAGAAGTTTGACCTGATAGAAGCAGAATACGGCTTGACAGGATTTGGTGTAATCGTTCGCCTGCTGCAAGAGATTTACGGCAAGGCGGGTTATTACATCGAATGGACAACGGAGGTTGCGCTTTTGTTCGCCCGCAAGGTCGGGTTGGGTGGGAACGTCGTTTCCGAAATAGTAGAGGCTTCTATCAGAAGAGGTATGTTCGACAGAGAGAAATATGACAAGTACCACGTCTTGACATCCAGAGGGATTCAGAAACGGTACTTCGAGGCAGTCAGCCGCCGTAAGGTTCTCGAAGTCGATGAAAACATACTTCTGGTTAATGTCGCCCTTCTTTGCCCAAATGTTGACATTCGAGCGAAAAATGTAAACATTTTTTCAGAAAATGCGAACATTCCCAAACAAAGTAAAGTAGAGGAAAGAAGAGTAAAGGAAAGTAAAGAAGAGAAACCGCGCGTGTCCGCGCTGGATGCGGCTTTGAGCGATTTTGCCGAAATGCGGAAAAAGATGCGCAAACCGCTTACCGACCGCGCCCTTGCTCTCACGCTTTCCGAACTGGAAAAGCTCGCACCCGGCGATGACGAGAAGAAAATCGCCATACTCAACCAGAGCATCCAGCGGGGCTGGCAGGGTGTTTTCCCGCTCAAGGACGAGCATAAAACCACCAGCCGCTTTGCGACACCAGACTATGACACGATGGAGGACTTGCCATGCTGACAGAAGACGTTATCGGCAGCATTGCCGAACGCGCGAAACGTAATAACCCCGCCATGCCGGAGGATTACATCGCCTCCGACGGCCTACTCCATTGCGGCAAATGCGGCGAGCAGAAAGAATGCGCCATTGACGTCGGAGGAAAAGAGATCATCGTCCGCTGCCTCTGCCGATGCGGTGCGGAGGCGCGGAAACAGACCGCCGAGGACGCTTTCCGGCGGCTCAACGAGGAACGCCGGGCAGAGTGGCTGCGCGGATACGAGGGCATGACCTTCGACAACTCCACGGGCAACCCGTCCATGTTCTTCGCCGAGAAATTCATCCACTGCTGGACGTACATTCTGGAAAACGGCCTGTCGTTCACGCTCTCCGGCGCTGTCGGATGCGGCAAGACCTACGCGGCGGCGAGCATTGCCAACGAGCTTTTAGACCGGGGCTATCGCGTCTGGATGGTCTCAACGGTCAATCTGCTCGACCGGATGTTTGACGAAGCCGACATCATCCGCAACCGGCTGGCGACGTTTGAGCTTGTTGTGCTGGACGATTTCGGCGCAGAGCGCAACACGGAATACGCCGCCGAAAAGATGTTCCAGATCATCGACGACCGCATGAGATCGCGCCTGCCTACGATCATCACGACGAACATAGACATCACCCAGCCGACGGACAATCTGACATATCAGCGCATTTTCTCCCGCCTGAACGGTGAAGCGCCGCAGTTTCGCTGCAAGGGCGGCGATCTGCGAGCTGATCGGGGCAAAGAAAAACGGCAGCTTGCAAACGAAATTCTGAAAGGGGATGGTTAACCGATGAAAGTGCTTATCGCCTGCGAAGAATCGCAG
>CYGL01000291.1_pt1 | contig 22915 bp, 33 predicted proteins | sample 485531 | NCBI WGS metagenome assembly CYGL01 (sample SAMEA3497897, study PRJEB9818) | human gut metagenome | reverse complement strand
CAACTGTTCCGGAGTTCGTGCAGTGAATCGCATCCCTGAATCCGGTACTACCAGGAAGCGGCTGAGTGTACCATCGGCTACAGCGTTAGGAGATGTCGGATCGCCATAGAGAGATATGTCGCTGACCTTAGAGCCTTGTGGCCACCGACCGTTAACCCATTCAGGATCAATTGCCATGATGGCATCGCGTGTGTCAGCTGGTCTATCCTGGTTAATTAATGTTGTTGTTGCGTTCCCAGTTTTACTGATTACTTTTTGAGGGAGTTCATCTCGACCTATCCCAAACCCAACCCCCTCTATATCGAAGTAGGAAGGAATCTTTACGATAGTCGTTGTATTGATGGATTCTGTCAGAGTGACCAGCTTTTTACCGTCAGATATTAGGCTGTTTAGCTCATTCATGGTTTCAGCTGGATTAACAGTTTTAGCGACTTTATCAATGTAGCTTCTTACTGTTTTTCCGCTTACTGATACCCATGCGTCTGAAGCAACCCCACCTGTAGAACCTGGTGATGCATCTGCCGCGATGGTTTTTGGAAATACTCCATTCCAGAGGTAGCACTGCGCCCCAGCAATATGCCATACAGCTGTTTTTGCATCATTGACAGTAGCCCCCTGCTCAAAGCTTCCTTCTGAAAGCGTAAGGCCGGCATCTTGAAGGGTTCTTTTCCACTGCTCTCTGGTATTTGTATTTATCTTTTTGTCAGACAACGGATCATACTGGCACACATAGAGGACATCGCCAGCAATAGCTGATTTAACCAGCATTTTACCGTCACTTCCGATACTCCAGGAAGGCGATAAAAATGCACTGCCACGCAGGATCCTTGGGTGGATGTTATGACTGGAAAAATCAATACTGTCTCCAGTCAGATCAGCTTTAGCAATCAGGTTATCGCCATCAGCCAAAGTCAGGTTCGCAATCTTTGCTGGTGCCAGGTATGCAACCCTTCTGGCAACGGCCTTGACGGTCGTGCTATCAGGATGTCCGAGAGTCTCCGTTCCTTCAGCTGTTAAAATGGTGCTTCCAACATCGATGAGCGGTGCAACTTCCAACGCGATCTCTGCTGGATCACCCTTCAGGGATTCGACCCATTCCTCTTCCGTCATAGGAGGTTGTCAGTTGTTGTATCCAGATAGGACTGGTAAGCGCTCTTACCCTGAATGCCTTGTGGCCCTGCAGGGACGATAATCTGCTTACCGGGGGTGCTTCCGCTGGTGTCTACGTGAATAATGCATTCACCTATTGACGCGCCAAGAATGGCGTTTGTTGGCGGCAGCATTTCAACGAAGAATGAACGGTCTTCTGAGCCAACAGCACGCCCATACACCAGAATATCGACGGTCTTTGCTGTCTCACCCGGCACGAACACAACCGTACCTTTGTTTGCTGCATAATCGACGGTGGCCTTTGCCGTTCCGTCCGATGTGAACCATTCAACCTGAACAGGCTCAGTAACTGCCTGGCTCAGGGTGATTGTGAATTGTGCGAGTGCGGAGCCGGTATTCATGTGTAGTCCTTATTGATCAAAGCCAATGGTCGCCGCGGTATCTGCGATATCCACAACGGTAACTTTTCCGGCCTCGCCGGTTGTCTGAAGCAGGAAAGAGACTTCCTTCCGGCGTCCCTGATCGGTGTCGATAGTCACGGTGATGGTGTACTGCACCATGTCCTCACCACCAGTCACCCATACCGCTACCTGGTTCTTTGTATAGCCAACACGGGTAATCAGCAGTGTTGAATCAGGATCGGTAACAGTGGGCGCAGATATGACCGCGCTCGCGCCGGTGATCGACTCGCGGCCAATCAGGAAGCGGTTGAAATCGACGGTATAATCCAGCGATTCACGGCTTGCCTTGCAGTAGTATTCGAGCATCAGCGGATATCTCTGTTATCGGATGGCGCGGTCATGCGGCGCTGGGGATTCTGCGGCGCCGCGTCGATGGGAGTGCCCTGCACTCTCTCAGAAATAATTGGGCTTTGTTCTGGTTCTGGCACGTTGCTGTCCTCTTTTGTTGTCACGGAAATGGCGATCGCAAGCCGCGTCGAACTGGTTCTGATGGTAAATAGCCAGGTCTGGGTTTGCGAAATCGGTTTTGGGAAGCAGGAGGATTTTAGCCAGCGCGCCTGACGCAATGATCTGCGGGTGAAGCTCCACGATATAATCAGGAACCGTATCCGCACGCTGATCTGGCTTCAGGTACATAACCACCTTCAGCTCACCTGCTGTGAATGGAACTACGCGCAGCGTGCCGGGTAGCTTCTGCGTGTAGTAAAGCGGGTTACCTTCCTGATACAGGCCATCGACATCTTCATAGGCTCTTGGGTCGATATGCTCCTGCCACTGATCTGCACTTGTCTGGCGCCAGCGTACACTTTCGATCTCATGGATGACAGAATCACAACACGTCACCAGAGAAATGTCCTGGCTTGGGCTGATCAGCTGAAACACTTCCTCAGCCCGCCAGCTACGGGAACGGATACAAAACTCAATAGCTGCTTCTCGCAGGTACTGAATCATTGTCGGCTCAGGGCAATTTGAGGCGAAAGGCAGCACGTGCTTGCTTATCTCGATGAGATCCCTCATGACGCGTTACCCCCAGTGGCTTTGTAGTTTGGGTTATTGACGAGAGCAGCGTTGGAACGGATACCCAGCGCGTTAGTGAACTGCTGATAGAACAGGCCCGCCCGGTTAGCAGCGCCGGCATTCTGGGCATCTTTGCAGTAAGCACGGTACAGGGTGTAATCCAGTACGATGTTTGCGTAGACGTCCATGATATCGAGCGTCATGTTGTATGAGTCGATGTCTTCCGGGTCTGCATCAGCATCAGCAGCAACAGCATTCGGGACAACAGATACTACCGCCTCAATATGGCCGGTGCCGTCGTTACCGGGCCAGACATAGAAGCTCAGCGGGTCAGTATCGTCATAAATCAGGTGGCGCGCATATGGCTTAAAGCGCACATACTGCCCGTCATGCCAGTTAGGATCCTGTGCATCGAGCTGGTTTCGGTCAGCTGGGGTGATAACGCCCTTTCCTACGCGGTTATCGCCGTCAACATCGACGTTACGCACAACGCGCAGCAGCAGCTGGCAGGCGGGAGGCAGCACCTGATAGGTGCCTTCCTGCAGATTTATAACGATGTTGCGTGAGGTGGCCGTGGGTACGTAAAGCGCCACCTCACGCAGGGCATCAGTGAGCCAGGTAGCCAGCTCCGTCATTGTCCAGCGAGTATATTCATCATCCAGCAGGATCGTACTCGCACGTTTCATAAGTTCACTGGCTTTCATGAAACCCTCAAAGGCCGGGTGCCCGGCCAGTCAGTTAATCTTCGCTTTCGTTGATGGCGTGGAACAGGTCTTCAACGCTCATTTTGTTTGACGGGTTACGGCCAAACTTATCTTTGAAGGCTGCAACCAGCTCTTTGCGTGGAGGAAGCTCGCCTTTTAGCTTGTCATCATCCTTCGACTTGTCATCAGCCTTCGGATTATCTTCCTGCTGATTGGCTCCTGCATCGTTGCCATTGGCATTGCCGGTGTCATCATCAGCATCTTTGCCAGCACCGTCATCGTTGGTTTCGTGGAAACCTTCCTGCAGCTCGCGCAGAGTGGTGTCGATGTACTCATAGCGCTGCTGATCTGCCAGCTCGTTCCATTCATCTTCGTCCAGGCCGGAATCTTCAAACGCCATATTCACCAGGTCATCCAGCTCAACAACGTCACCGCCTTTGATGGTGTAGCGCGCATCGTGAACTGCTGAGCCTTTCAGGCGTGGAGGATCAGTTTCTTCATCCGGAAGACCTGCTTCACCTTCAGCCAGGCGATACCCGCCAGAGATACGCAACAGAATGCGAGCATGGCTCTCTTCTTCCACTTCGCAGACGTGCGGATCGGTGTGAACGCCGCTTTCCGGCCGGAAGTGATATTCACGCTTTGGCGTGTCGAGTTGTACCTTTGTGCCGTTCTTGCGCTTAATCAGGGATTCAATTTTCATGCGATTACCTCGATTGAGATCAAAAAAAGGGAGGGCATCCCCTCCCTCTCGGTTGTTACCGATCTGCCATTACTGGCGATAGAACAGCAACAGATGCAGTTTCTTGCCAGCGGCAGCGGCAACGGCACCGGATACTTTCACACCGATAGAGCGCTCTTTCTCAGAAGGAGCGACCAGCAGGATGTCTTTCTTAGAGAGTGACGCGAAAGTAGTAAGGTCAACCGCGGCAAAGGCTTCGGTGCCGCTAGTGCGCGCAGAGCCGTCCGGGTTGGTTGCTGCGCCGACTTCACCAGACATGATACCAACATCAGCGGTTAAGCCGGTGAAAGTACCTTCAGTGAAGATGGTAGCGGAGTGAACGATCGCATAAGAGGGCAGAATGCCCAACTCAAGGATGTCACCTGCTGCCAATGGCGTTTCTTTACCGAAGTCATAGATGAATTCGGTGACGGAGCTATCGCCCGCGGTCTGCGGGCGGATAGTGGTCTGCTGACCTTTAATCCACTGGGATTGAACAATAGCCATTATTCCCTGCCTCCATTAAGGTGCGTTAGGGTCTTTGGCTGCGGTGTCGATCGTCAGCAGACCAAAGTCGCGGTTGTTGAAACGGGTTTTGCTCACACCCAGGATGGTGCCGGCCGCAACAGTCGGCTCGTTGCCGAAGTCGTCAGTTTCTTCCACCCAGGTGTAACGCAGACCGCCAGCAGTGCCGTAAGCGATAACAGCAGCCTGACGCCCCATGAACAGAGCACGCGCCGCGGAAATGTTGCTGCCCGCGCCGTAATCGTTGAAACGAATTACGGATTCGTGGGAGTGCAGAACCACGTTGTTGATCATGCCTAGACCACCCTTAAAGATAGGGTTGTTTTTGCCTTCGGCAGAGGCAGCGGCTTTCTGAACGTCCAGCCAGCCTTTTTCACCGACTTCCAGACGCAGGTCAGTTTCCTGATCCGGAGACATCAGCAGCACATAGTGCTTCTCGCCGTTCACCTGAACTGGCAGCAGGGAAGCTGCGTTAGGATCACGGGCGCGCATCATTCGTGCTTTGTTCACAGCCTTCTCGATCAGCTCACGGCTCATCTTGTCGTCTGCGGTCAGTGTCGCCTTGCTGGTGGCGTCACCACCAAACAGCAGGTGCGCGGAATCTGGCTGGCGCAGCGGGTTACCTGCATGGCCGGTGTAGTTCACGTCTTCAATGAAGTCTTCGTTGATGCCGCGAGCGCCGGACAGGTAGATGAACTTCAGCTCATCGATGTACTGCGCCCAATATTCAGCCAGGCGGTCTTTTGCCACGCGGCGCAGGTCGTGAGACGTACGCTTACGGGACATTTTGCCACCGGCAGAAACAGAGTGACGCAGCTGGTCGATGATGACCTGATCGGTGAAGAAGCGCAGTTGCTCTTCACGGCCTTTCAGACGGTTATCGCCGCTGGTTGGCTTGCCGCGCAGACGCACGGACAGGTCGAAGGAAATGGTATCACCAGCATCAGACTCAAGCTCAGTCTTACGCTGGATCACCACGTTGTCGCTGGTGCCTTCGAAACGGTCAAAGTAGGACAGCTTCGTAGCTTCTACGAATAACTGACCTGACCATTTCTTTTGCGCCTTCGGATCACCGAAGGGAATTACGGTTTGACCCATGATAAATCCTCACATGTGCGGATAGAGTTTTATTTACCCCACATCATGTGCGGCGCTTTCAATCGTTGTGATTATCAATGCAGTGTTGTCGAAATGCAAACACTGCATTGCTGACTATATGACCTGAGTTTTTTCCTTATCCTCCTGAATGGCCTGTGATGACACTGGTTTTGTTACTTTCACGTGCGCTGGGGCTTCGATCTGTAGGGAGCAAATCCGGCCAGATTTCGCCACCATACGCACTTTCACTTCACCGATCATGATTTCCTGGCCCGGCTTCAAGTCTTGTCTAATCACGGTAGCCCCTTAAGCCGATTGAAGATATTCGTTACGCTCTGCTTCTGACATTTTCAGGAGCGTTTCTTCATATTTCATTGGATCCTGTTCGGCCATGCGGTCAAGGTGCGCCCACTTGCCATCATCGACATCGGTATGAGCAGCAGCAGGAACAGCGCCCAGCGTTGGCGGGACTTTGTTCTCTTTTTTCGCGGCTGGCGTCTCCGTGCCTTTGTTCGGGTCTGGCTGTTTAGCCTGAATACCGAACTCTTCAGCCAGACGGGCATAAGCTTTATCGATCTCAGCTTGCCCTGGCATACCGCCAGCGTCCATTACTGGGGCCGTGATTTCGCGCAGGATGTGGTCAAAGGCATTATGACGCACTGGCGTGGAGATAGCTTCAGGATGGGCGGTAAGGAATGAACCCATAAGGCCATCCCATTGCTGCTGTAATGAGTTGGTGGAGCTGACTTCAGAGATTTCAGCGCGCATCTTCATTTCGCGCAGGTCTTGTTTCTCATCGGCCAGCCGATCACGAGCATCTTCGTACTCGTCAAAAGAGATATCGCCGTCATTGTACTTCCTGCGCAGCTCTTTAAGGTCAGCGGCGTTCTTATCTACACGCTGCTGGTAATCATCCGGCAGCGTTTCATTCAATACACCGCGAGGACGTGGCGCCACAACCGGTTTTTCTGGTTCTGGCTCTGGTTCAGCCTTCGCCTTTGCAGCCGCCTCTGCTGCAGCCTGCGCAGTGGCAGCATCATCAGCGTTTTGCTTATCGGTAGCGGCCTGCGCGTCAGCATCTGCCTTAGCTTTGGCCTGTGCGGCAGCTTCATCAATCGGCTGCTCTTCTTCCTCTTCGGCGTCTTCGTCGTTGGAGAGGATGCCTTGCTGCTCTTCTTCCGTCAGCTCGTTCCACTGCTCGTCTGTGTATTCGTCACGGATACTTCCCATCATTCACCTCATTGCATAGCTGGTTGTGGTTGTTTTTGCGGAGCCTGTGGCTGCTGTTCAGGTTGTTGCTGTGCCTGCTGCGCTTGTAACTGCGCTGCTGCTTCAGTCTGCTGGGCTTCATCAATTGCCGTTTCTTCTTCAGAACGGGAGACATAACCGGCTTCATGAAGCATACCATCTGCAACACGCACGGCGCCCGGTACGGTAAGCGCCTGAATAGCTGCCTGCAGTGCGTTAAGCTGAGTCTGAATCCCTTTGAGAGCAGTATCAACGCCAATCTGTCGAGTAGTGGCGACATCTTTGCCAGCAGAAGCTTGATTTTTCTCTACTTCGGATTCAGTTTTAGCAATCTTAGCCATTGCATCACGCAATGCAAGCTCAGCCTGTTGCTGTTCCTGTGCTTGTTTAGCCTGTTCCGCTGCCAGTTCTTCCGGTGTCATTTCTTCCGCATCAGGATCACGCATACCGGTAATCTGGCGAATACGTTTAACGATCTCGTCGCGGTTGGCGATATCCATCGACTCAACAATCAGGTCAAGAAGCACAATGGCAACCTGAGGCGCTACCGGTGCCAGCTGCTGCAACAGGGCAAACAGCTCTTCAGACTGAGCCTGGCGAATAGTAGCACGCCAGTCCTGATCGCTGATAATGAAGTCTGCCTTTGTGCGAGCAATGTCATTTTCCGGCAGGCCATCATTGATATCGATATATTCAGGCGTGCCGCGCATGTTGGTAATGCGGAAGCTCTTCTTCTCAGTGAAATACTGCTCAATGAGTGAAAGCTCTTTCTGGCCGTGGAGCTGTACAGCAAAGCGCAGATTGTCGAATATCCCTGCGGTTGTCATTGCGCCCTGTTCCTGACGTCGGCCGATAGCCAGCCCTGAGGTGGCATTTGTCTGACGCCCCATGTTCTCATCAGTAACGCCGGATAGCGTCTGGATCATGCCGATAGAGCGACTCATCAGGTCGAGGTGTGCCGGTGCCAGCTCACGCTCTGCGTTAATCTTCAGTTCGTAGCCTTTCTTTTTCACCAGAATGGCATCAGGCCGGCTGACTTCCTGCTCAAATTCGTCCAGGTCTTCGACTGCGCCCTCATCCATGATCACCTTGTTGGTGGAAAGAATGTAAAGCGCCTTGCTCGCACGCTTGTTGATGTCTTCCTGAATGTCACGCATGGAGCGGATCATGCCGTAAGGCAGGTTGTCGCGGCCACGGCGATAGCACCAGATAGGTGTGAATGGGAAATCGTTGTGACGGTACGGGGATTCATCGACATACAGCATACCGGTATTACAGAAGATAGCGACGTGCATACGCATCATTGTGCGCATGGCCGGTACAGATTCACCTGCTGCAATACTCTGTAAGTGCCCTGGTGCCGGATTGTCCTGATCATAGACTTCACCGGAAAACTCACCGCCTACCATGCGCATAACCTTGATCGGTTTGCGGAACCACATTTCGATGAGGCGTACGCGGTCACGACGGATGCCATAGACGGTATTGCGGATAGATGTCACGCCTGCAAGATCATTCTCCTGGCTGTCCATCGCTTCGTCACCGAAGTCGTCAACGCCATAGGAGTAGTTCCCAGCGGCAGAAGATCGCAGAATGCCGGCACGGTCAGGGAAAATCGCCTCAGCAATATCGAGGTCTACCCACTTAGAACGGGATACAAAGCGGCAGTCTTCAAGGTTTTTAGCAGTCGAGGCGCTATCCCACAGCATATTGCGCCAGCTCTCATATCGCGCAACAACCGGCTCACCATCGTCTTCATGCTGAACAGCACATTCCAGCCAGCCCACGCCAACCTTCACAGCATCCTCGAATGCCCTGGAACGTGAGAACGGCGTCATGTTCACGTCACTGAGGTACTTCAGGAGCTGCGTTTTACGCTCTGCTGGCTTCGAACCGTCTTTCTTACGTGGCAGCACCTTGTAATCAGTGCGACCACGCTTCTCTGTTCCCAGCACCCAGTTAACAGAGCTGGCAATGACGTTATAAACCAGCGGCATTTGTCCGCGGTCACGCAACGCCTTCGCGTCTTCCTCTCGCCACTGGATAGAGTCATAGAAATCTTCGTCTATCGCCATGTCCTGACGGTTAGCCTGCTGGCGATCAAGCTCATCTTCGTACAATGACAGCAGGCGCTTATGCAGCGCTACGCACTTGTCACTGTCCAGTAAATGCTTCTTCTTGCCTTGCGGCATATCTTCGTCGGGAAGACGTGTCCACGGGTCGCCGTTATCCACGCGCCCCGCGTCGAAGTCCATTCCAGTGCTTTTGATCTCGGTATCAAACACGTTTTATGATCTCCTGGTGGGTGGTCTTGCCGGTGTCGCGGTCAGTGCGGAAGGCATCGGCCACCACGACGGTATTCAGGGGCTTGGCTGGCATCCGTAACAGGTCTCCCAGGTGATCATGCACGAGTGAAATCACCCGCATGTGCGTCATAGGGTTGGAGTAGTCCATTCCGTTGTGTGCGAGGAAGCTCATAACGAGCTGCGCATTATCGGCAATGCTGACTTCCGGGTCGTCAGGGTTCCACTTCCACGCTGTATCGATAGTGATAACCAGCGGAATAGGCCTGCTGCTGACGGTAGGAATGACAACCAGACACGGGCGCAGCTTCTGCCCGTACCAGCATCCGTACAATGTCAGGTCGCCCCGTACTTTCTCAAACGCGCTTTGCGTCAGGTCTAAATCGTAGTGTTCCATCAAATCGCCCCATTATGAATATGTACCCTATGTTGCCATAATCGCAACACCTTACGCAGCCATACCTGATTTACGGCGGCGATTTGGTCTTTTGCCTGACTGCACGCCTGTATTATTGTTCACAAACGTCTGCGCTGCCTGGCGTAATGCATCAGCTGCTTCAGAGTGAACGTCATGCATTGGCACATCCGTGAAGCAGGCCAGTCTCTCATTCCACGTACGTGAATAGTTATCGATGTGCGCTATACCCTCTTTGCATCGCGTCTCATCGAACTGGCACAGAGCCAGGAAATCACGCGTTGCTGAGATACCGTGCTGCACTTCTGATACCCGCTCAACGATCTCTATCCGTTTCAGGCCCAGATTTTCGAGCATTGTACGCGGGCTGTTGTTATTCGTCTCGCCCTGCTTTTCGTGAGCGCCATCGTGCGGCAGGTAGTGTCTTCCCCACACACAACCTGTCTGGCGCTGGAATTCATCCATCTTACGCACGAAATGGCTGTATGGCTCGCCCCATCCTTCCTCAAAGTTGACGAAACGATGGAAGCCACCGATACGCTGGTGGAACCAGATAGCCGTTCCATCCCTGTTGCCGATATCCCAGAAGGTGTTGACCGGCACAGATGGATCGACAAGGAAGCGTCCAATGCGGCGCTCTTTGCGCACACGCGTCATCTGAATGGCGTAGTAAGCGCCCTTGTTCGACTGCTGGAAAGCCTCGTCAGGTGTGGAAGGGTATTCCTGCCACATCTTATCCTCTTCACCAGAGTAGACGTTATCACGCGTCGATACCCACCATGCGCGCTGCTCGATGTCGATACGGCATCCCATCTTAGCCTCAACCTCATCGAAATATTCATTTTCGCTTGGGCTGATATCGACGTGCTCAGGGTCAATGCGATAGTTCTGGTCATCCCACCAGGGGAAGAAGTGGAAGCGGAATTCCTTGTTTGTGAGCCTGCGCCCCAGATCTGCCAGTCGCCTGGCTCGCTGGGTCATGTTGTAGAACTCACCTGCCCGGCCTTCTGCCGTTGACTCGATGAATATCATGCCCATTTCAGCCGCAGGGATAGAACCGGTCACCACCTCGTTTGCTTTCGCCGGATTGGTGGCACATATCTTACCGAACTCTGAAATGTGCAGGTGTGTCAGCGTACCGCCTCGGAATGACGTCGATACACGCACCCAGCTTCCATTGTGCGCAAACTCCAGCTTATCGGCACGGTCACGCTCAAGCGGCATTGCATCGCGCAGGCTGGCCGGCAACTGGTCATAGGCAAACTTGATCTTATCCCTGAATATCTCCTTCGCCACCTCATCCACGTGCGCCACTATAGCGGCAGACACTGGCCTGTCTTTGTGTGCAAAGAGGGCACTATCCAGAAACAGGATGGCGATGAACGTGGTAAAGCCCAGCTGGCGGGCTTTGAGGATGATATTTCGCTTATGTAGCTTCTTCAGCAGGCGGCGCTGCGCCCTGTTTGGCTTGAATGGGACAATAAGCGGCTCTGCATCCTCGTCTTCATCGCCGTTCTCGTCTCGTGGTTTCGTCTTGATCTTGTACAGCTGCCCGGAACACAGGCGCCATAGTGGATCTGAAAGGCAAACGAGAAGGTCAGCTACTGACTGAGGGACAAAATCAAGCGCTACCGGTATGGAAACGGTCGCTGGTGCGTTTGGGTCGAGGTAATTCGGCAATTCACTCATAAAAAACCAACTTCGCAAAGTGCAAAATATTCGTAATTTGCTAATATTTCACCGGGGCTATTACGAAATATTTGCATACCGCGAGGTGATGAATGAATGGGTTTGAGCTGAAGCTCTGGCGCAAGAGCATGAACTGGACACAGGCACGGGCAGCTGAAGAGCTGGGTGTCGTCCTGCGTACGTATCAGGGCTGGGAAAAGCTGAAGGAGGTGCCAAAGGTTGTTACCCTGGCAACCAAAGGCCTCTCGCTCTCCCAGATGGCAAATAAGCATCGTTCAACTCAGCACGATCGCTAACCATTAATCCTCCCCGACTGGCTTGATAAGCGCACCAGGAAGCTGCTGAAGGAATGAGACAAGGGGATTTTCTTTATCCCCTTTCAGCGTCAGCTTAGGATCGAGCATTCCCATATGACGCATTAGCAGCTGAAGGATGTCTTTCTGGTCGTGAGTCTTCACCTTCATACCGTTCTGCGTGATCTCAAATCCAGCATACAGCATTCTCGCCCCCTCACTCAGGAAGCGAGTGTCATGTATATGAGTGACCATGTGCCCCTCTCCATGACAGTTAGGACAACCAGAAACTGGGTCAGCGCGCTCATCAAAACCGTAACCTCCTTTATCGTTAGGCAGTTGTGGTTCTTTACCTTCAGGTGCATCAGCTTTGATTTCAGCACATACGCGCTGATATTCAGCCTCATCCTTCCACTGATACAGATGGTCTTTCCCGTGACAATGGCGGCAGTTTAACCGCCGTATTTCCATCAGTTCGTTAATATCAACGGTCAGCATCATCCGTAATCTCTGAACCATCTGGTCTTGCGAGTATTCAATGCGCTGTAGTCTGGCCTTTTCACCTTCCTCGATGGCCTTTTTCACCTTAGCAAGGCTTAGCAGCCTGGACGCGTTTGCTTCGCATACTTTTACATTCCCGACGCGATAAACACGCTGGTACGCTTTCCACGCAACACGCCTTTCCATCGATAGATACTCATCGACAAAAGCCTGCTGCTCAAAATTCAGACCTGTTTCTTTCTTATCCCGGCTGACAGTGGCGCGTTTTCGCGGTGCCGGCTTTGGTTTCTTTACCTGTTTGTTGACTGTCATTTTCATTCGCTCAGGTGGGGGTTGACTCCGTGGATCACGGCATGTGAAAGGCCGTGACGATTTGATGCGATTTTAGAAACGGGGGTTGCAAAATGCAAACACTGCCTGATCTGGCACTTGAAATTGTGGGGTGGGAGCGAATTGGGCTGAGGAACGGCGGATATCGCCTGGTGAATGCCCATCGGTACGAAAGCGTAACGCAATATCGATCTCTATACAGAGCGCATTGACATAGCTCAATTCAACGATTCTTTGGCCTGCGTGAAAGTGACGCTCGGCCTATTCGGAGGCTTCTGGGTTGGGATGGAGAGAGAAGCTGATGGTAAAACTCATGTTATGGCACTTCGTATGGAGTAACCATTCATGTGGGTGCGCTGGTTGTTCTCTGCTGGCAAGCGGGAGAGTGGGTTACTTTGCGAAAGTGGCTACCAGCGCACCAAGATAAACAGTAAAAAAAAGCCCACCTTTGGGAGTTGGCAACGGCTTGAAAGAGAATTTCCGATACTGGTACTGGTTTACTCGAAATAAACTTAGCCGATAGCATTCATATTTGCAACCAATACTTGCAAATACACAATCTCAGTTATAATATTATCTTAGTTATAAGATTCACTAAGAACTAATACCCAATGACTGAGGTGACATATGCCAAAACCTACACCCCCAGCGCCGTTTGAGACTGCCAATCTGACCTCGCTGCTGATCGCCTACAAAATGCGTGGTTGGACATTCCCGTGCAACGGTGACGATAAGAGCATTCAACTCACAGAAGATGAGCGCACGCCAGAATTCTGTGGCCGCCCTCCGCTGGTGATTGATGAGTGCGAATTACCTTACTGACAATGCGCAATATTTTCGCGTTTTTACGGTATAACCCCGCGCACGATACGCATTATCTGCGCATTACTTACAGCGAGAACAAAGCATGAAACGTAGCGAACTGATCGAACAGCTGGCGGCTTACCTGACGCTTAACCAGCAGGTATCCGACGAATCCGCGCCGGGAATGAAGCTCCTGCGCCTTTCCTACACTGAACTGTGCAAGCCTGTGGATGATGACAGCCAGACTGCTGACCTGAAAGAACAGCTTAACGCTGCCGATAAAGCCATTCAGGGAATGAATGACCGCGTAACTGACTATGAAGACATCCTGTATGACCTGCTGCTACAGGCTGGTCTGGTGCCGGAAGTTGATGGCGAGCTGGCTATCTCTTACGGCGTGGCTGCTAAAGAGGATCCAGAGTGCATTGAAAAACTGAGAACAACCCTGATACGCGGTGAAATACCAGAAAAGGCATCTGATTTTATTCAGGCCGTTCGCAGACTTTTGGATTACTGGGAGCCGGATCTCCAGGTGCTATGGGAAAAGCTGTACTCAGAGGCACAGCGTATCAACAGTCTTGATGAGGGCATAGCCCAGCGCGATAAGGGACTGCAAAACATGGAGTCACTGATCAACAAGTGCCTGGAAGCTGCTGGTGAAGACTGGCAGGACGTCGATAACCTTCCAGACGCGATATCCCGCCTGCGCAATGGGAATAGCACCACTCCTGTTCCATCTGATTGGGCACAGGAAGCCATTGACCTTGCGCACGCCGTGCGTAGGGATCTCTCACCTGGAAACCGCGTGATGGCGAAAGCTGCTGAGCGCATCATCCTCACAGCGCCTCAGGGGGAAGCATGATCAAGCTAACCGTAGGGCCAAGCCAGATCCAGAAATACAACAACATGATGCAGGCAGCGCGCGCCAGCGAGCAAAGCAAAGACTGGCTGCACGCCGCGAAGCTTTGGGTTGAGTGTCAGGCCATTGCCTACGCAAATAACTGGAAGGCAAAAATGCAGTGGTGCATTACCCGCGCCGCCTTCTGTGAAAATGCAAAGATTAGGGGGTGGTGATGGCTATCGTAACAGGATGGGTTTTCGCACTGATGTGTGCGGCTGGCACGCCTGCTGACCAGTGCAGGGAAGAAGCCCTTACCGGGTATTACTATCAGGACGCTGAGAGCTGCAAGCTCGATAACGCCGGGGATCCGCGTCCAAACGCACGCTGTGTTGAGGTGCAGGTACTTCAGGCACCAGGTGAGGATGCCAACGCCGATGCGGTGGAAAGGGTGCTCAACGAGCTGGATGATAGCGCGGGGCGTGGATGATGGACGCAAAAGAACGGCAGCGCGGTTATTCAAAGAAACATGAGGATAAGCGCAAAGAAGCCGGTGATACACGGCATGTTGTCTGGTTGTCAGCTGAAGCAACCGCAGCGTTACAGAGGTTAACCGTGGTCGGATCACCAAGAAAGCGGGAAGAGGTAATTAATCAGGCAATCATAGACGCAGCCAAAAACAAATAACGTATGCAGCCGCTGGCAGGGAAATTCACACCGCAGCGGCTTTTTTATGCCTGTAAGCACTCATTCGTATGGATAAAAACAAAGAGCGCTCTAAAGCGCTCCTGTTTCGTTTTAACGGCATGTATAAAATCACAGTGCATCGTCTTTTTGTTTATCAGACGGGTTAGCTACCTGCATCATTTCGCTGAAATGCCGTTCTCTCATCGCCTGCATACGGATCTCAAACTGCTCTTTGGCTATGCGGATCTCGTCTTCGTGGCGCTTTCTCATCTGCTGGTATGTCTCACTCATCGTCATTACCCCGGCGTTTTTTGTCTAATTCTAGCGCCTGCGCCACTACCTCTGCCTTTCTGGCTTCGAACTTCAGGCGGGATTCCTCAGAACGGCGCAGCCTCTCAGCGTGGTCATCATCGCGACTGGCGCGCAACTTGCTGGATAGCTCACGTAGCGCAGCTGAAAGGTCTTCCCTGCGATCCTTCACCGGCCCACGTATCTTCACGTGCTTCGGTGCGTCCAATAGCAATGGAGCTGGCGTTCTGGGTGGAGGCAGCAGGCCAGATGTTTGCGCCTGAGACACTGCCAGCTCGTACAAGTCAGTGCGATCGCCGCGTGACACTTCAATTTGTGGCAGGCCACCAGCGGCCTTAGCCTGTGCTACCTCGCGGTTATACGCCTCGATGAAAGCCATGCGGGCGCCAATCTTGTCGCCTGACTCCAGGATCGGCAGCGCGATAAACCACGCCCTACGGGTTTCTACCGTCCACACCATCGTATTGTCTTCATCCTGTGCCGGCAGCGCCTGCGCCCATGCCTCGTTTGCTGAAAGCCAGCCCCCAGCGGGGGCCAGTAGATCCACAATTGCTTTCAGCGTGAGCTTACCGGTCACTTCCTTGCGGCACCGGGTGAGCGCTATCATCACATCGTTGAAAGCGTACTCATTCAGATCCGCGCACATCATCAGTGCAGCGTTGAGTGTGATCTGGTGCCCCATGACCTCAGCAGTAGCCACCAGCTGCTGCACAATGCGTTCCTGCTCTTCAAGGTTCACTGTGTACCCCCTTGCGCATTCCTCTCGCGCAGTATCCGGATCGCTTCGTCAGCGACGTTGGCGTTTGCTGCCGTGTTGTCGATATCGCGAGCCTGCCTGCTGGTTATCGCATGGCCGGTAGCCCATGCCGTGCGATAGGTTTCAGCGCTAGCCACCAGCGCCCCGAGATCGTGGTATTTGCGCACCACGAAAGCATCATTGACGTTTCTCACGAAAAACTCTGCTACAGGGGCAGCTTCTTCGCCCAGGCGCTGCACCAGCTGTTTGACCTGAGTATTTACCTTGGCGTTGCGAACAGGGTTCACACCGTATCGAATTGAGTACGCTGCTGCGTAGGCCTTCCACGTTGCACGGCATTTCTCCTGAAAGACCGTTTCTGTTTCGCCCTGCTGTTTCTGTTCTGACAACACCACAGGCAAACCACCAGCGGCCGGTGACGGATTTCCGTCGCCGGGAAGAATCTCTGCTGTAGTCTCTGTAGTAATCTCTGTATGAATGATTGCGGGATTTCCTGCATCCTGTCCGTGGGATTTCTGCATACCTGCCTGTTGGTTTCCTGCGCTCTTGTCTGTTGCTTTGCTGCGATCTTGATTGCGGGATTTCCGCATACTGGGATTTCGCTCTATTGCAGCCACCAGAAGCGACATCAGAACCTCTTTGTTGACACGGTAGAACAGGCGGGCAGGAAGCCCGCCGCGTGACTCTTCGATGATCCCGTGCTTCACCAGCTTCTTACGCGCCGTTTCCTGCTCATAGCGCGAAAGGCCAGTCTCTTCCTCCCATTCTTCCTGGGATTTGTAGAACCAGCCGTTCTTGTCGCTGGTGCGCTTGCTCCAGTACATAGCCTGGGAAAGCATGACGGCACCGGTAACGCCCGCCTTGAGAAGCACAAAGCTACGGTGATAGGCGATAGGGCTATCCAGAATGTCAGCCAGTGCTGAGGCTACGCTTTTCATAGCTTCCACTCCTGCTGGTTCATTTCAGGGATCAGCGCCTCTTTGCGACCGGCTGCAACCATGCCGTAACCAGTTTCAAAAAAACTCAGGCGACCCTTCATCGGCTGGAACGGCAGCGGCTTAGCGCCAGTGAGCTGGAAGCCTACCGGGCCAATGAACCACGGCGAATTGCTATCACGTGTGGTTCCGGTGATATATGCATAACCGACGATGCCGCCACGCTCTAACTTATCAAATGGCGGGAGGGTGACGCGCTGCAGCGGAGGGAGGCTGTTACAGATTTCACGTCCAGCCCGATACTGGTCTTTGGTCATCCCCTTACTGGCGTGGATCAGCACCATGCCCCTGCATTTCGTGTCCCAGGTGCGATTTTCGATATCTTTGTAGCCGTTGACGATAAGCCAGGCCCACGGCTGGCGAATGGATATAGCTTTCATTGCTTGTCCTTAGCCGCCTTGCGACGGCGATCCATCAGTACGATAAAGCGATAAGCGCGGAAGGCCTTTAGACGGTCGCCGTCGCTGCCGTAGTCTTTCAGGTGCTGGCGCAGCTCGCCAAAACAGAAGTCAATTCCGTCATCAATGAAAAAGGCCTCAGTCCATTCTGTTTCGTTAAGAAGCCAGTCACGGGCTGTTTCGCAGTGCCCGCACACCTTGAATGTCTCAAAGCGACCATCCCACTTCCCGGCAGTGCGCTCGTAAACGTCCAGAGGAGCGATAATGCCTTTGCACTCGTGGCAGCGGTGCGGCTTCTTCGCCACGTGGTGTGTGACAGTGTAAAAATCAGGGCATTCGCTCATAATCTGGCCTCCGAAATTGCTTTCATGATGCGATCGCCTATCCAGCGCATGACCGGCACCGCCATAGAGTTACCAATGGCCTTATAGCGTGGGCCGTCTGCCGCCTTGCGGTAGGCCTCTTCTGCCGTCATGTTCGGGAAGTGGTGGCGCAGGTAGGCGTATTCTTCCGCGGTGATCTGCTTACGCTTCTCTGTGGGGATCAGGGTGTGATTATCCGGGAAGCCCTGAAGCCGCTCACATTCCACGGGTGTAAGGCGGCGAACTGCCATACCGTTAGCGATCATAGTTACCGTGCTGTTCTCAAATTGCCCCGGCACGCGAGCGCGTAGCTGGGTGTGAACATCAGTTTCTTTGGCGACTTCGCTGGCTGGCGTACCAAGTACGTCAAATCCTGCGTAAGCCACAGCATGGTGATGCGCCGCCTGTAATGTAAAGGCAGGATCGCTTTCACCTCCTATCCCCACGCCTTCACGAGTTGAATTGCTCGTGGTTGGCCCACGCAATGCCATTTGCGTGTTAATAGGGTAGGTAACAGCATTTTCCTGTCCGTGATTGCGCCCCAGCGTGTGAGCCATATCTTTCAGGACGTCAGGATCCTGTGTGCCGTGAACAGCCAGCGTTTCATGGTCAGCACCAGATTTTGCGCGCAGCGCGTTAACGCCTGGCGCGAAAGATGCGTGTCCATTGCTGCTGAAGACGATCGGCGCTTCATGGTTGCAGGTGAGCGTAGGCGCGGAGTCGTCCGTTTTAATCTCGGCACCGCCCTGCCCGTGTGCCATCGCGATAATCGGCGTGCCTCTTCCCGTTCCGTCCTCGCTTCCATCAAAGCCTTCCGCTTTCAGAGTGTGGCTGATATCACCGGTGACGCACTGCGGGATCAGGTGTCCTGCTTGCCCCTGGTTATCGTCTGCGCCACATGTTCCAACGCCTCTTGCAGTAAGGGCGGCAACTGCCTTCCCCTCGCCTCTGCTCGGCGCAATATCCCGGCGCACGCCGTCGCGCTCAAAAAGTATTTCGGTGGGATCGATATCGGTTCGAGCACTTGCGACAACAAACACACGTCTGCGTCGTTGGGCCACTCCGAAATATTGGGCATCAAGTACCCGCCACGCGATTGCTCTTTTGCCTCGAAGCACACAACCAGAGTTTGCCCAGCGCTTCCCTGGTGGCTGTAACTCACAGTCTTCGCCGGCAAGCAGTCCAAGGAAGGCTCCGAAAGCGTTGTCTTTGCTGCTGAGCACTCCGGGGACGTTTTCCCAGACGATAATTGCTGGTGGAAGTCCAGCTGCTGCTCTGCGGTCGTCGATTGCATCCGCTAATTCTCCGTACGAAATGGTGAGTTGACCGCGAGGGTCTGAAAGGCCAGCGCGAGCGCCAGCAACAGAAAACGCCTGGCATGGGGTGCCGCCGACAAGGATATCCGGCGCGTCCATTTCCCCAGCGCGCATTTTGGCGGCAAGTTTGGTCATGTCGCCCAGGTTCGGGACTTCAGGCCAGTGGTGCGCCAGAACGGCAGAAGGGAAATCAGGGCCGTTTTTATATGTGTGCTCAGGATCGAACTGAGAGAACCATGCCGGGCTAAAGCCCAGCACTTCCCACGCTACGCTTGCCGCTTCGATGCCGCTGCACACAGAGCCGTAACTGATCGTATTTGTATTCATTTCCATTCGCCTGTTTCTGTTCTAACAACAGTGCGCGCAACACGATGCGCTTTGCCAGGGCGTATAATCACGCTGGAATCGCACTCGTTGCCCCAGTGGTGCCAGGCTGGATCGTCTCCGCGACTGAAAAGCTCAATGCGCGGCACATCGCCGTAAAGCCGTTCCAGACGGCGGCGGCACTCTTCCGGCTTCGCGCTGTGCGCACCGATAGGTGCCAGAATCATCTGCTTAATGTCTGCCTGCAGGCGGGGGATCCCCTTCCCTTTGACGGCCACCAGCACGTTTTCAGCGTTGCTGCGCGTGTAGTTCCCCAGCCCCATACGGGTTTGCTCGTCCAGAGCGGAGAAGATTGCGGCAGCGGATACGTCAGCGCCTTCGATTTTCTTCTGCGCCTCAAGCCAGGCATCGATATTGCGCTCAGCGCACTGATTGAGCTTATGCCATGTGAACAGGCACATGTTTTTGACCTTAAAGCCCCACGCTTCAGCCAGCTGGATAGCCTCCAGCGGCATCGGCGGCACCCACCACATAGCCAGTACGGCATCGTCAGCAGCCAGATCCCATACAGGAAGACGCTTCAGATCGGTCAGGTTCATTGTGGGGTAGTGGTTGTCAGCTTTCGCCCGGGATCCCTTGTTGTCGTATGACCAGCATGGATCTGCATAGATAAGGGAGTATTTGCTCATACTGGCCCCTTACCGATCGTAATCAGGTCAGCTGCCACAAGCTCTTCAATCGGGTAACCGCGCAGGGCGTAAACCGTCATCTGGCGCATGTCGTGCCAGCGTGACGTGCCGAAAGCGCGAACAATGTCGATAGCCTCAACCGGACGGGCCAGCTCTTCGTTACGCTGTTTGAGCCATTCGTGGATTTGTTGCGCCTGCACGCTCAGTGCTGAAGTGTCACCCTCAACCGCCGTCAGTTTGTAATACGGCATGACCGTCTTGCGGCCCTGAGAATTCAGCTTTTCTGGAATGAAGCGTGAATAATCACTGTCTTTCATAAAGTACCTGCAATAAAAAACCGCTTTGGCTTCAGTGGTGACACTCCCCCTGATGTTCGTGCGTGAACGGGGAACACTGAAAAACAAAGCGGTTAGGCTGTTATCTTAGCTCAACGGTTACAGGGTGTCACGCCTGTCATCGCCGGTGAGCTATCGAATCGTTGTTACGATCTTGCTTCATGTGTTGTCGGTTTGACAACACTAAATATCTTCAAAAATCCAGCCGCCACCGTCTTTCTGCATCCTGGGAAAGGCATACCGGAACACAAACGGGAAATTTTCAGCTGCAACTTTCATTTTGCATTTTGCATCATCCTCGATGATTGCCTTTGCGCCCTTCACGTCGATCATCACCAGCAGGCCGTCAGCCATCATCGCGTTAAAATCGACGGTCAGTGTCGTACGGTCAGCCAGCTGCAGCTTTATCCCTTCGTGCTTCCACCAGAGCACTTCACCGGTTATCTCCAGGGTGCGGAGGTAATTGGCAAATTTCTGCTCTGTGGCATTCATTTCGCCTTTCTTTTTGCGCCCCAGTGCGTGCAGGCGCTCTTTGCTGGTGGAGTTTTTCGGGGCAGACTTCGCCCCTTTCTTCCGGCGCTCGTTGTGACGCGCCAGATCCTCTTCAGACCAGTTAAGGGTCAAAGCCGTTCCTCGATATCAACCTGCTCAGGACTTACCCCGGCAGCGGCGCAGAAGGCTTTTTTCTCCTGGTAGGTTGGCTTGCGACCGAAATACACAGCCTGCAGCTGTTCACCTTCACCAAGGATAAGGCGGTAATTACCCCAGTGTGGCCATTCAACCAACTCAGAGGCTCGGCGGGCTTGTTCCGCCAGTGCCTCTGCCTTTGCCACTGCCATCTCTTCTTCTTCTTTTTTGTCCAGAGCGGACAGCCCACGGGTGAGAATAGGGTGATCCAGAGGAATCTGGTGCAGGTATCCTTTGTCCGTGGCATCCTGCAGTGCTTTCATCAACAGCTCATCAGAGCGGCGGCTATACAGTGACATACTGTTTTCCTCAGAAAAGTGATTAAACGCCTTCAGGGCGTGACTGAACTACGGCAAAGCATTTGGCGCTATGGTACTTATTCAGCACGATGCCGCCCGGTTTGCTGTCGAAATAAACGTAATTGTAACCACTGATGCGCTGATCCCAGAACTTAACGCGGAACTTCTTCCCTTCCGGCCATTCCTCTGACGGCTGGAGGGTTTCTTTCGGCTGCTCTTTGTTCCAGTGAGGCACATACTCGGTGGTGATAGTCTCCCATTCACCATCCACCCAGTGGTTTACGTGAACGTGGTGAGTGCGAGCGTGGAAGTGGCGGAACTGATATTCAAAATCTTCCTGTGTCGGCTTGTGGTTGAAATGCTCAGCCCAGCTATTGCCGTGGTTTTTCAGGCGATCGGTAATGATAATGCGGTAGTCGTAACCATCTACGTGCGCGAAGCTGTTCGACTCGAAAGAGTCTTTCCTTTCCTCGTTGACGTTGTGGACAGTTACAGACCCATTCTCACCACGAGAAACAACCGCTGTTACCGACTTATCTCCGTCTGGACTGGCTGGATCGGTGAAGGCTCGAATGAAATCAGGGACGATAATCGGCCCTGCTGCTGTCACTACTTGCTTCAAACTTTCGCGCGCTGCACCCTTCACCATGTTTTCCATCCACGGGTAGTTAACCCATGAGCCATTTTCTACGGCGGTCAGAACGGCTTTCTGTGCTGCTTCGGTAAATTGCTTCGCAAAATCCATACCCTTTCCTCGATCAGTCAGTTAATCCCAGCTCTTGCCGGGTACGTTCGTATAATTCCAGCTCAGTGCCGAACTGGGCTTCAAATGCTCTTTTCGCCATATGGATGGACGGCGTGCGCGGGTGATCGGCTCCGCGATGGTGCGGCGGGCAAAGCGCTATGCTCTTCTTATGCTCTGAACGCTGCCCGCGGCCCTGCCCGGCCCGGATGTGGTGAATTTCTGCCGGTGTGCCTGGTGTGCCCTGCACGAGGCAGGCTATACAACCCAGCTCGGTGATCTGCCCAAGCCACTCATTATCTGATTTGGTGCGGTGCTTCGTTGCCATTACTTCACTCGCTTAACCAGGCAGGTTTCTTCACCGTTCACTTCAACAGCGAAGTGCAAACCCTTTGCCCGATACGTTTTGTTGTAACTCTCGCAGAGGCCTGACAACTGCTCTCTGTCCAGTGTGGTTTTAACGTCGCTGTATTCCACGACATCGCCCACGCTCATCATTAAAAACGGGTGCTTCAGTTCGCGACCGGCAGCGGGCTTGCTTCTGTAGACCCACCTCCAGTTAAAGGCTTTCATGCGATAGCCAGCAGATAGCCGCCAACGCCTACCATCCCCATTCCCGCCAGGATGATGAAAAGCCCTGCCATGCCAAACAGCAGGCGAATGAGTGTTTCGTCCAGCCTGTCCCAGCCCATTGCGCCCTCGTAGAGGATGACCATTGGGTTGTAGAACTTCAGCGTAAAGGCGAACTCACTACGCCATTCAGCCCAGCCGCGTTTCTGGTTTTCGCGCAGCGGTGCCGTGCCCATCGGGTAGATAACCATTGCCAGCAGGCAAAGGCCTGCGATTACTGCCATGATTCCAGCGCCCATTATTTCAGCTCCTTCAGTGCGTTTTCCAGCGCCAGGCGAGCTGCTGCGACGTCAACCGGGTTATCGGCCTTCATGCGCTGCTCGAAAGC
>CYGL01000290.1_pt1 | contig 23002 bp, 35 predicted proteins | sample 485531 | NCBI WGS metagenome assembly CYGL01 (sample SAMEA3497897, study PRJEB9818) | human gut metagenome | reverse complement strand
ATGGACGCTTCCCAAGTTCGGCACTTACGATGCGGGTAATGTTCATCCCTATCCCTGTTTTCCCTGTTCCTGTTTGTCCAGCAATGATGATTAAATCACCACCTCGCAAGCCTTGCATGTAGTCATATACAAAAGGGAACCCGTGAACAATATTTCGATCATCCGTGTAGTGCAACGGTAGCCCTAGAAGTTCTTCTGGATTCTTCTCGCGGTGCTCAAACGCCTCCATGAATTCAGAAGCGCCGACTTCTGCCGTGATGATCGGACGTTCTCCTTCGCTTTTTTCATTCAGCATCCACAACTTCTCAAACGTCTGCTCGATGATGTCTGACGGATTTTCATCTTGCTTCGTCGCTTGCTCCATCAGTTTCGACACATTATAAATCTCACGCAACATCCGTTTTCGTTTCAAAGCGATGACGGCACGTTCAAACGTTTGAAAGTCACTTCTTGCTGTTCCTTCATAACTTGATTGCAACACTATTCTTTCGCGCTCTGAATCTGTATTCGTCAACATGGCTTGAAGGCTCGTCATACCATGACGCGAGTAGTCGTTCATAATTTTAACGAACACCATTTGATTTTCAGCACTCTTGAAATAGTCCATCCCAACATGACCTGCCGCGTATTGTAATGCTTCCGCATCGCGCAACGCCATCCCAATGACTTGATATTCTTCATTCAAAGCAATCCACGTTCCCTTCTCTTCTCATCTTGCTTACGTTGATCTTCCGGCGATAGCACGAATGGTTCTTCATCTTCACTTTTTTTACCAGCAGATGATTGTCTTTCCTTCGCCTCGACTTGATCCATCGTTTTAACTCCTTCAAGTCTCCACTTCTTCAAGATACCTTCAATATACCGGTACGTACGTTTTCCACTTTTAATTGCAATCTTCATTGCATGAATCATCATATCAGAACCAAATTCTTCTACATCTTGTTCAATCCGTTCTCTTTCAAATGAAGACATCATAAACGATACGTTCTTCTCGTAGAATTGTAATGCCACTACTACTGCATCCTGTTCACCTTCACTTTGCTGTGGTGGTTCTGGTTCTTTTGTTGGTTCTGGTTCTGGTTCTGGTTCTGGTTCTGGTTCTGGTTGCGATACCGTACCAATAGGGTATCTTTCTTTTTTAGATACAGTACTGATAGGGTATCCATACTGTATACATCTTGAAATTACATCATCTTTAAACTCAACAGTTCGCACATCCGCTAGTTGCTTGTCAATAACCTTAGCGACTTTAGGAGAACGCGCTGAATTGTATTTCAACCAATTGACGAGGTAGATTTCATTTTCTTCTTCGTTGTACTTGATACGCCCGTTTGAAACGAATCGAGAAAGAAATTTCTCAACTGTAGATTTGTCATACCCAAGATCAAACGCCATAACTTTTAAATTGAATCGGTAGACGCCACATTGTGTAGTTCGATTATTTGTCATCAAATAGAGATAAAAGTATTTTTCTTCTGGTGATAGTTCAGTAACAATTTCATCTTGCCAAAAGTCAACGTGAATCTGTCGATAGATTGCCATTAATATTTACCTCCAAACTTTTGAATCAAGAAATCACGTCCTACACCCGTCCACTTGCGGTCATACACCGTCCGTCCATTCTCGAGCACCAGTTGTTTTATGCTTGTGTAGCCTTTATCAGCATACTTTGCTTTGAGCACCCAAGTCTTATTGACGAAGTATTGAATCTCTTCCTGCTCGAGCATCTTGTTTAATGCGTTCGCCGATTTAAATCCTAGTTCTTTCGCGACTTCTGTAGAAGTGTATAACTTTCCGCAATGCAGAAGCGCTAACTTCTCTTGCTCGAGTTGATCGCGTTCCTTCTGAATTCGTTCAAGTGTCTTGTTAGCGACGAGGACTGCTCGAGCCATGATTTCCTCTGGTGTCTGTTCTGCTGTCGCGACAATGTAACCACCATCTTGACGGATAGCAGGAAGGACTTCGCTAGTTACCCACTTGCGGAACTTCTTAGCAATCGGCTTACGACTATCAAGGATGACGTCATACAAACCATCTTCATCAATGACTGTTAAAGTTTTAGCGCCGGTCGATGTTTGGAACACCTCATTACTAATGACCCCTTCTTCAAGTCGTGATTTCACTTGGCTAGCGTTGTTTAAATCCAAAACTTTGCATACATCCAATAAGACAAACATTGGTTTTTCTTGCGTACCACCAACACGAACTTGATGACCTTCAAACACTTTAGTTAATTGATTCATTTGTTTTCCCCCTTAGCGACGATCCGTTTAATCGCTGCATTCATAATATCGTATCGTTCCTGTGTCGTGTTCCGCATGAGCCAAACACTGATAGTTACGTTTGTGCGCCCTACCTCTTCAGCTAGACGCTTGATCGTGATGCGGTGATACCCAAGTTGTGAGCGAATCTCCCTTGCGAATTCTTCGTGATGTGCATTCTTCTCGATTATCATTTTTAAACACTTCCTTCCGTTTTGTTACTTTTATAATAATATATGTTTAAAGTTATCGCAATACTTTTATTGTCCGTTTATACATTCAACCTATTCCATTTTGGAATACCTTAAGCAAAAACTATTCCTATGCATAAAAAAGCACCCCGAAGGATGCTCGTGATTACATTTCCACCTCACAAGATGCGACTCTGAACACTGGAACCTTGAGTTCTCCATCTCCGAATCCAACCCACTCCATGCCTACTTCTATTTCTACGTCACTCACTTTTTTCAAATTTACTTTTTAGATGGCGCTTGATGATCTCTTTTACTTCTTCCTCTGATAACAATACTTTCGTTTTCTAAGTTAGTTACCCCCTCTATGCCGTTCCCAGTCCTTGCTACGATCACGTCTTGCTTCTTCCTGCAGTCGTTTCACCTGTGCTTCTGCCGTCCTGTTGCGCGCGTTATGCCGGATGGTTTGATCCGTCACGATGACGAGCGAAGCGAATAAGATAAGCCCTGCCCATGCGATCGTCATTTCGTTTCCCCTCTTTCAAAGTAGATGACCGCCAGCGTGATCGGTGTTAAGAACGTCAGGGTAATGCCGGTGTAGTAGAAGTAGCCGACGTATTCGGGAATCGTGTTCATGTAAGTTCCTCCTAAAATCAAACTTTTATCAGCTTAAATAACCAATATTTACTGCGTAGTCAATTATGCCTTTCTGGACTTCCGCACTATGTCCCCAACCAGTTCCATAAAGACCGCCGTATCCGTGTTTCCCGTTACTGTCTTTGCCAGTCCGAATGAACGCCGCAAAATCTAATACCAGTGCTCTCATTGTTCCCCCATGACTAAACCCATTCCAATCACGACCATTGTTAATCACCGCTATTTCTTTATTCGTGTAGTCATCTACGAAGTAAATTCTGCCATTCTTTAATTTCATAAATGCTACATTTCCTTTTTTAGCGAAGAAATGTCGTCCGTTTTCCGAGATGTGCTTGATCAACTTGTTTACAATTGATAAACGTTCCTCTTTGTTCATATTTCCACCCCTTAAAATTTACTTTTTATCGTTCTCCTATGCGTTGTAGTAGCGCCGAAGCGCTTCACCTATGTCTAGGTATAGGCGAGCGCTAGGCGACGTGTAAGGTGGTGTTTCGTAAGGATTTAAAAAGGAAGGCTGCTGTCCTCGATATCAAACGGGTCGTTACTGCTGAACGGATCGTTTGAGGATGCTGGTGCGGGTTTGTTATTCTGTGGTGCTGTCGCTCCTTCGTCATACGGTGGAAGGTCGCATTTCTGAACCATGATGACGACGTTTGAACGCTTCTGCCCGTCCTTTTCCCACGTCTCTTGTACGAGGTTACCAGTGATGGCGATGTTCTTGCCTGTACGCTCGCTGTGGAAGCGGAGGAACAATTCTGCTGTCTTGCCGAACATTTTTGCATCGAGGAAGCTAGAATCATATTTCCCCTCTTTGTTCTTCATGTTGTTCTGAACGCGAATCGTGAGACGTACCCACGCGTTACCGTTGCCAGCTTTCATTTCCTCGAAACGTTGTAAGACTCCTGTAAGTGCGACTGTATTCATGATTAAATTCCTCCTAGTGTATTAGTTGTTTGATGAGCGAGTTCTGTTCAATTGTTCAGCCAATCGTTCTTTCTGTTCTTCCGTGAGTGTACGCTTCTTTTTCAACGCTCCATATACATCTGATAGTAAGTGACCTTCAATCGCCACGAGGTTATTTTCTTCCCGATGTTCCGTGACGTTTTCAACTAGTTCTTGATATTTCCGGATGTGTGGCGGATAAGAAGTATACAGATGCCATTTTTGTTCCTGTACATCAAACGTGATGACCGTTTCTTGTTCTGTGCGTGGGATAGCCATGATTAAATTCCTCCTAGTGTGTTTTATCGTTGTGATGCTTCGTAATCCCGATGCTGTTGCTCATTCTCTGCGATGGCGTCGATGCAAGCCGGACAGATGTTATACGTGAGGTATTCCGTCAAGCGTTCAGCGGGGGCGTATGCCCCGCACTGTTCGCACGTTTCAAGCGCGTCATACTCGTCGATGATTTTAGGCATTGCCGTTTACCTCCATCTCAACGTCCTTCATAGCAGCTTCTTCGGCAGTTTCAGCTTGTCGCGGGTTATCCTCCGACTTTGCATCATCAATCGCTTTTCGTAGTTCAGTTGTAACTCGTTTTGCGTCGTCTGGTGTCAAGTCTGCCGTGATTTCGTAAGCGTCGAAAACCTCTTTAGGTGTGCGGTTCGTTACGATAGATAAAGTATTGACGAGACTTTTAATCGTTGTTTTCATAGCTTCTGTCGCCTTCGGTGTCACATCTTCCGGCAGGTCATCACCCGCGTAGACGTACAACCCGAGACCATGCAAGGCAACGGCTTTAGCGAAACACCGTTTATGCGCCTTGTTGATGTCTGTCGCCTTCGGTTGCATCATCGTCTGATTCTTATGATCCATGACTGGTAGCCATTCCGTTTCTGTCTTCCCTTTGATCGTGACGGACACCTTGACCATCGCCCCCTGTGCTGTGAGGAGATACGGCACCATGACACCTTCGACGATACGATCACCGACGATGTACGGAAACTCGTGGTACGTCGTGATAGCGTTCTCGTCCACTTTCTTCATCTCTGCGTGGGCGAAGACCCAAGACAGGTAGGTAAGTTGACCCTTCTTTTCTGTCTTCTCGTTGACGTTGATGCCGTATAGCTGCATGAATAATGATTCTTTCTGCTCGCTCATTTCTGTTCCTCCTTTGGCACGTCTTTGATCGGGATGCAGTTGTCTAAATCGTATGACGTCGGGGTGTCGACACTAGAGCATACGACATTACCTTTGTATCCGTAAACACATTGTCTAGTGCGCATGTAATCAGCATCAAAACCTACTTGTACCCATCTGTTAAGATAATCTTGGTACGCCCCGACCCATTCGTTTGGTCGTGCCAACATCTCTTTCCTCACATCAAATTGCTTCTGCTCGCTCATGTCTATTCCTCCTTCAATGTGCGAAACGCCTGCGCTAACGCTTCGTTCTCGTCCTGTCGTGACTGGTGTAGTTCCTTATGCGCTGTATGCGTCTCAATCGCCCGCTGTGCGTCCATGACCTGCTTCTTATGCCATGATGCCCGTTCGTCGAAGTGTTGCACCAGCGCCTCAATAGACCCGTTTGCTTCAAGCGTGTCAATGATGGTCTGCAAGCGCTCCTTATTTACCATTGATCGAATCCATGCGGTCTTTAGTTCGTGTGACATACTGTAATAACTCACTCGCTTCTTCGTCGTTGATAACGTTGTTGGTTAGCAGGTCGTCAATCTTAGCATTCAACAGTTCCATGTCTTCCGTGACAGCGTTGATCGTGTCATTGACTTCCTCGATGCGGTCTAGTACTTTAGCGAATTGCATTAGAGTTCCTCCTTAATATCTTCGTAGATGTTACCGACTACAATTAAATTTGACGGCTCATGATAACTTAGCGACGTCACAAAAAGACCATCTGCATCGAGGATGAACATTCCGTTTTTAAAGCTGACCCATTTTTTGATTTTTTGTACTCCGAATTTATTTGAAAGAACATCTAAAATGTCACCTTCGTAAATTTCTTTTCCATAACGATCTTTAATTCCGGTGTATTGCATCAAAGTCACATCTTTTAAAAAAGCTGATTCATTAATTTCTCCACCAGCGAACGCCAACACTTCAGCACCCCAGTTGATAGAAGATACATACTCAACTTTCCCGAATTTCTTACTATACGCTCGAAACTTAATCTCCCTCATGTTTATTCCTCCTTCATTCTACTAAGTCGTCCATTGTCGTGTTGAGTTCTTTTGCAATCTCCCGCAATCGCTCGACAGACGGTGTACGCTTGCCTGACTCGTAATAGAAAATCATTTGTTGCGATACGCCGATCCGACGCGCAAGTTCAGCAGCGGTTAACTTCTGTTCCCGTCTACGTTGCTTGATTCGATTCAATGAGGACACCTCCTTGCTGTACTTCTTGAATCAATCATAACTCATAGGTTTCTATATGTCAACGTATAAGTTTCTATTATTTTCAGACATATAAAAACGCCCCGAAGGACGTTTGAGGAGAATGACCTTCTTCCACGCGTTCAGCTACACGCCAATGCTACTGAACAAAGGTAGTGTTTAAATACTTATCTACAGTGTATCACGAATGTTCGTCATCACCACAAAATAAAAAAAGCACCTCCGTAGCGGGAGATGCCCTTTGCTGATAAATGAGAACCCTGTACATTAATAGGTTTAAACGCCTATAAGTTACTCATTTATACGTCCGTTGTACGGTAGGCTTGCGTCTACATGGCACCCGCCCTCGCCTGTTGCGATTAATGTTATTTTAAATCATTTTTCTCCAAAACTTCAAGTTGTTTTTTGCCTTTTTTGGTAATGTATGTGTTTTTCCATACGGAGTAGAGGTTGAAACCGAGGAGTAGCAACGCACCAAGCAGGACGCCGAACGCACTGATGGACTCCGCTGTGAACCAGTCGTACTTTACATTGATCGCCCCAAGGAACAGAAGCAGGGAAGAGAGGACGCCCGTGATGAGCGTCACCCATGATTTTACTTTGTTGTCGATTTGCAAAAGTAATTCCTCCTTAAGTTAAAATATCGCGTTTTCTTTCTTTAGAACGCCATCTCCCAGCTCTTCTTTCCAAAAATTCCATCAGCTACAAGTTTGTGTCGCGCTTGATATTTCTTCACAGCAGCGGTAGTCTGCGCGTCATATTTACCCGTCACTTTCGCACCAACCGCCCGCTGGATGCGTTCAATGTCCGTCTGATCCATACCCTTCGCTCCGTTGTACAGTGGTTTACCAGGATAAGGCACGATTGATTTAGCGGGTGCTTCCTTCGGTTTCTTCAGCTTCAGGACATCACCCGGATAGATGTCGCTACTTTTGAGTCCGTTCCACACCTTCAAGTCCGTCACGGAAACGCCATACTTCTTTCCGATGCCGCTCAACGTATCGCCGTAGACGACCTTATGCGTGTCGCTGGATGAAGCAGGGGCGCTAGGCTTGCTAGGCGCAGGAGACGGCTTAGAGGAGACGCTAGGCTTCTTCTCGCCACGATAGGCGTCGTACAGTTCGAAGTGAGGGTAATCCGGGAATGACTTCCAATCCCCACCCCATTTCATGCCGCGTTTTTTCATTGCTGCAACAATCTTCTTCATGCGTTCATCGGACGGTTCAAGGAACTTCGCATCGTTGAACGTATCGGGATAGACGAACACATCCACCGCGACGCCGAAGTTATGATTTGATTGTCCGCCACGAGCGCCTGTGACGATCGGACCGGGCTTTGTACGCCCCTGTGCATATAACGCATCTTGTTCCGCCTTACTTCGGTAGGCTTGAGCGACGCCTAAGTAAATCCCTTGTTTGTGTAGTTCTTTGATGACGTCCTGCACGATCTTTACGACGTCCTTGTCCATGCCTGACACGTTTAGGCGCTTGTTTGCCCGTGATAGTACATCCTTTAATGCGAGTGCCATGTCGTAACCCCCTTTTATTTGAAGAACCCAGCGATGAGCTCTTGATAGGCGACCGTTGCCCCGACGATTGATCCGACGAGGGCGAGGACGGCGATACTGACGTCCTTGAACACCTGCATCTTCGTCCGACGCGTCTCATGCTCACGCGTAGCAGCGGTCTCTTTCAATCCGTCCACGTTATCCATTCGATCAACGAGACGTGTGACGACGCCCATCATCGTCGTAGTCTGTGCATCTTGTGCTGTCCGTGTCTTTTCGCCGTCTTCCTTTACCGTCGTTGCGACCGCTTTGATATTCTCTTTCAAGTCGTTGACCTTCATATCCATCGTGTCAAGCGTCATCTTGAACTTCTCCATCTCGTTATCACGGCGCATCTCCCGTTTTTCCATCTCGTGTATCTTTCGTTCTGCATCACTGATCCGTCGGTCATGTCCCTGGAAGCGCTGTTCCAGTTGTTCCATGTTATTCACCTCCAATCAAGACACCCCCTTGTCAATTCCCGCAATCGTTGTACCCGTTCGCGTGTAGTTTCGCCCGTACTTCCGCCTGATATTGAGATGGAACGTCACCGACGCAAATAGATTTGAAGTAGCGAACACGATAGTACCAGTATGTGACCATGAATGAATTCCTCCTAGTGTTAGTTGAGTGTGTGTGAGGTCTAAGGTGCGTGTCTAAGATGATGCGCCCACGAGGGGCGCAGTTAATTTATACGTTTGAAATAGTTTTTACTTCGCCACTTAAATTTTTATATTTTAGCGTTCCGTCTAAATCCTCAAAGATTGTACCGTTTTGAGCAAATGTTTCATTTGTTTTAAACTCGATTTTCACTTGGCTGAAAGGAGCAGGGATAGTTGTTGTATTCATCAACCCCGTGACCCCCCTAATGTTGCGGAAAATATTACCTACCTGCGAAGGAGCGTTATTGATTTTTACGAGCGTTGTATTCCCCTCCGTGACAAAAATGTTTTCTAAGCTACTGTTTTGAAGACCAGACAAGTTAGAAGACGGTTCCAAGAAACGGCTAGTCGTTCCAAAATCAGTATTGTGGAGGTTAACGTAACAATCTTTTACATTCAGACCCACCGTGTAATTATCTTGGTATATTCCACCTGGAACGTCACCGAATTGAATACACCCACCGTTATCAACGGTTTCAAAGTAGGTGTTAACGATGTTGGCATACGTAGCAAGACCGCCAATGCGCACGTTTGGGCGGAACCCTTCTATCTTAGCATTAGCAATTTCGTTGTTTGCTCCATCCAACCAAAATCCGAACCCCCGTACTTCACTTTGATTGGAATACTTGCCACCTTGTACGCGTAAGCGCGTGGAGTTAACCCCTCGCGGATTGGTTTTTAATAAGTTACGAACGGTCACACCTGAAGAATACCAAGCGCAATTATCCATCGTGATCTCCCAGTTATTACCGTCAAGCAAAATTGCAGCGCCACCCGGACCACTGAAATTTTCTAAGCGGATTTGGTTCAATTTAATAACAGTCACGAAGTTGTTAAATTTCAATGGATAAGTGGACGCTTCGCCACCGCGAAAAATAATATTTTCTAATGTGTATGGCGTGAATTCATAGTCGGAAATTGTATTTGTCCGTTTTCCCATTTCAAACAAAACCGACGTTCCATTATACTGGATAATGCCGTCGTGATTAGAAGTCAAACAAACAGGTGTATTGAACCACACGGGCTCATTCACCACAAAAACACCGTGAGGAATTAGTATTGTCACGACATCATTGATCCCATTGGAATATTCCGCCGCTGCTAAGAAGGCGGCGCTATCGTCAGTTATACCATCACCGACCGCCCCGAAATCTTTGATGCTAACATAGTATTTTTGGACATCTAGCTTTTCATATACTTCTGTGAATGGACCTACACCAAAGTTTTCAATGAAAATCCATTCCGTACCATTAAAACGATACGTCTTATTGTTATCTAGCGTCTGAACCGCGTCTCCATTTTTGGCATTTGGATATCTTGTTTCTAAATCTGAGAAAGTGGCAACCGGCTCAAAGTTACGGTTAACGATTGCACTAGAGACAACTTGTTCAAAAGCCGCTTGGCTAATCTCACCATTCAAGTTGTTCAGACGTGCCGTCTGCTGATTCAGACCAATTTCAAGCTTTGTTGTCGCTTGCGTCGCTTTACTATCAACACTAGCAATGTCCGCTTGGATTTTTTCGTAATTGTAATTTAATGTTTGGAGTTCCTCTACGTTTAGTGGCGTACCTAATTGATCGTATGGATATTGCGGCAATTAATTCCCCTCCTCTTCCGTCGAGACTTTAGTTAAGAGCTGGCGTTGTGCTTCCTCGTAGTCTCTCTGTAGTTTATTATACTTGATTTCCAGTTGGCTGTGTTTAATTTCCATGTTCCCTAATTTAATGCCAAGTGAACCAATTACGCCGTGTAGTTCTTCTAATTCCTCGCGTTGCGATTGTTGCATCATAATCCTCCTCATTTAACAGATATCGTACTTGCTTGATCCGTCACTTTTTTATCCAGTTGCTGAATGGCTCGAGCGAGAAAACTGACGTATGAATACAGGTCAATCCCCGTCGCTCCTGCTAACGGTTCTGGTGCTTCGTCAAGAATCATCCCCACTTGCCACTCATCGTAAGGTGTCGGACCATTCGCGGATATCCGCTTGTACTCACGAACCTTGATCTGATTGACGACTTTCAACGCATCGTATGTTAAGTCCTTGATGTCACGCTTCAGGTGTCGCTCCGAACTGTTCACGAAGTCAGACGCGTAAATTTTTTGATACGTGCCGGCAAGGTTTGAGATGTGGACACCTGGACCGCCTGTGTTGATATAAATACGTGCTTCGTTCGTTTCGAGCGCCATCCGTCCGCTTGAAGTCAATGTCATTCCGCGATACGTTTGTCCTGGTTCCGTGTAATCCGTGCTGTGGAACTCGATCGTACCGGACGCGTCACCATCCCCGTCGCCATCAATGAACGTTGAAATGCCCCAATCAGAATAATAGACAGACCAGTTTTTTGTCTCATTTCGAGCACGGAAATAACCATTTTGGTGAAAGAGACGTGTGTCGCTCGTCGTTGTGACGCCTTTCCATGTCCGGGTGTAGGTACCGCGCGACTCTAATTGACCGCCGTTGATTTTCGTGTAGACATTCGGCGATGTCTGAGAGGTGAACTGTGCGCCTGACATCTGGATGAAGTTTCCGCTATTCCCACCGTACACCGTGACGTTGTTTGTGTTGAGTTGCCCTGTCGTGATGACCGTCGCATTAATTCCAAGTGCAGTGATGGCGTTGTCGTAGGTGTCGCCACCGTTCGTCGAGATCCCGACGCCTGCGCTGTTGAGTACGACAATGTTATTGGCGTTGTTCTTATCGACAGCAAGAATACCATTATCAAAGGTGAGTTCCGTTTGCGCGCTGTTCAGCGCTTCTGTTGCGAGTCTGACCGCTTCATCAAGGACGCTATACGGTAACGTCGCTTGACCCTTTAACAGCCGTTCAAACGCCTTGCTCGTCTGCTGGAAGCGAGCGAGTGTGTCCGTCACATCTTTCTGTACTGTGGCGAATTCCACCATCGTCTTATCCGACTTCCACGTTTGGTCATCGTCAAGATAAAGCTGACGTGTTACTTTCGTAAGTCGTGTCTCGAACACCATATTATCAAACGGTTCGTAGATGATGAAACAACTATCACCGAGCGACGGTTTCGGCACAGGATAACCGAGTTCACGGAACTCGATGAAGTCCACTTGCGCGGATAACAACGGTTCGTCCTGCACTTGTTGCTTCATGTACTTGAGCAAGGTCGCTTCAGACGTGATTTTGTCGTTGCGGTACGGTGTAGCGGGTAGGATGCCGTATAACGACGCGTTAGGAGACGTGTATTCTCCCTCTACCACATATTCGCCCGTCGGCTTCCCTTTTTTATCGACAGCGGGTTTACCGTACCCTCTGATGTACGTCGAGAGGTTCTTCGTGTCAATGTTGATTTTCATTGCCGTGATGTTGTGCTGATACTGGAAACGGAAATTACTATTTCCTCCGACTCGATCGCGCACGGTGATGGTCTTCCCTGTCGTCGTGAATTCCGCTTCGAACGTGTTCATAAGGGATTGGAACAAGGATAAGGCGTTGTCTTCCCCGAACTCTTCCAACCGTTCATTACCGAACGCACTGATAACGTTAGCGGTGTAACCTGAACCAGCTAAAATGTAGTTTAAGAAATAACCCAAGCTATTGCTCTGCGTCGTCTTCGTGTACACGTAATGGTTCAACAAGTCATCAAATATCTTACGAACAGCGATGAACTCTTTCAACTTCGTCATTCCCACGCCGATCTCGTTCGTTTCCTTCACGATATACTCCTGCCCCTCAAATTTCAGGACACTCTGCTCCGCGAGAACGTTGTAACTCGTCGAATACGCTTCCTCATAAGGGAGAGCGCCGGTTAGCGTCTCCTCCCCGTTGAGTTGCGCCTCATGCGTCAGATAGGTGAAGTTCGTTGCCTTCCTCGACCGATCCAACACATCAGTGATTAATATCATGTAGCCACCTCCTTACTGATAATAATAATTATACAGGAATTTGACGGTAAAACTGCCACTTGGAATCCAAACTTGAAAATTATTTGCTCCTGGCGCTAGTCGGATGTGCTTCAAGTTCGTATCACGGTCTACGTTGATGCTGTTCTTGCGAGCGTAGATGCCATCTAGCGTCAACTTATCCCCTGCGCTGTACGACCCCTCATAGCGGAAACTATCGCCCGTCGTGAGGTTGTTCAACTCGAACGCCCCTGTCGCGGAACCGTTGAACGTAATTTCAATCTTTAAGTCCATGAAGCGGGGGTCTACCGTGACGTTCCCGTGGTTCGTCTCCGTGAATGTATATCCTGTGTAGCTGTACGTCACGTTCTCGCCCCAGTTGAACCCCATTCCCCAACCGATACTATTATTCGCCCATTCCATGGCGACTTGCTGATTCGTTACCTTCGAACGGGCATAGGGTACACCGACCGTGATGAGCGTGATGCTATACGTGCCGGTCGCACTTGTCTTGTATTGCGTAAGGTTCACGACGCCATCGACACGCACGAGCCATCGTTTGAACGGCTGGCGGTCGTCTGATACATAGAACGTGTCTAATGAAGCGAACAACGCATTAATACGGTCGCGGTATAGCGGGAACGTTTCGCGTGACATTGCTTGGAACTTCCCTTCGATGACGATACGTCGAGGGGCATGACGCCGCCCCTTGATCGACGTTACCTGGTCGCCCCGTCACTTCTGCGAATGTATTCTCGACGTTCACCCCTTCCGGTTCGAAGGAGGTGACACGCATCCCTAAATCGGACGCCTTCGTATTGACGCCCGCTAACGAGCGGATAAGGAAACCCATTAATTTTTACCTCCTTGCATGAAGTTCTTGATTGTCGCTTGTTGCTGTTGGCGACCGTTGATAATCGGAACGACAGCACGCCCGACGACTTCCGTATCCATCATGCTGATGATTTCAATCTTTTGCGATCCGATGGCTTGCGACTGCGGGCGAGCGATGGAACCGTTACGCGACATACTTGAAGCAAAGTTGCGTGGCGTCTTCATCATCATCTCGTTCCCGAGCCCTTGCATCGCTTTCATAGCGGCTCCTGTGTTCGCCTTGACCCCTACCGCAATCCCTGTAGGCAAATGTTTACCAACTTCATCGCGCATAAGGCGTGAAGGAGAATGAATCCCGAAGAAACCTGTTGCCGCGTCCATGATTTGACTTGAGAGGTTCTTGACTACCGACATTGCTTCTCCTGCCATCGACTTAACACCGCTAATTAAACCATTTACGATGTCAGCACCGATGCTGTATAGGTCGATAGAAGAAAATGTGTCAATAACTGACGTTCCGATGGACTTAGCAGCGTCAATGACCGCGCCTTTCAAGGAGACGATCCCTTCGAGCAACGCTTGAATCAACTGAATACCCGCATCAAGTAACGCTGGGGCATTCTGGATAATTGCATCGAGCAACGCCATCATTAACTCACCCGCAGCGGCAATAAGTTGCGGTAATGTCTGCATGACACCAGTGATGAGTGACGTTAAGATTTGAACACCTGCCTCGATGATGACAGGAAGCTGTGTTGCAATGGCGTTCGCAATCTGCGTGATTAAATCAACCGCTGTCGTCACGAGTTGCGGTAAGATTTGCGTAATCCCTTGAATCAGCATCATTAGAATGTCGATACCTGCTTGTAAAATGAGAGGTAAGTTCTGCACGAGCATATTCACGATCGTCATGATGATTTCTAAAGCCACCGGTATGAGTGTTGGCAATACTTGAATGATTCCATTAATCAACGTCATGATGATTTGCAGTGCCGCGTCTAGAATCAACGGTAAATTCGTCACAATCGCATTGACGAGCGCCATCAGGATATCAAGCCCTGCCTGTAAGAGCATCGGCAGAAGCGTTACAATCGCATTCAGAAGCGTCGTGATGATTTGCATACCCGCATCAAGCAATATCGGTAAATTCGTGATGATAGCGTTCAGAATCGCTGTTAGAATCGTGACGCCCGCTTGCAACAACACAGGGAGTAACGTTGTGATCGTCGTGACGAGGAAGTTCAGGATTTGTGAGACCGCCCCAATGAGGACAGGCAATGCCTGTACAATACCCATGACGAGGTTCTGTAGAATCGTGACCCCTTGCTGAATCAATTGCGGGAGCGCCGTCGTGATGAACTGAACGAACTGATTGATGAGATTCGTCGCCGTCGTTGCAAATGATGCTGAATTCGACTGAATACCTTGTACAATCGTCGGAATAAAGCGAGATGCCGCAATGAGTAGTCCAGGTAGACCCCCGATGAGGAAGCCGATGAGTGACGGGACCAACTGCGCGAATAATTCGCCAATCTTCGTAAAGTCACCGCTAAGCGCCGCCATGACGCCCGCAGAAATTTGTTTAAATAGTTCCTTCACCTTATTGACGATCGGTGTCAGGAACGGGACGAGGAAACCGAATACTTCCTGCGCCTTTGCCTTAATCTTGGTCCATGCCGCATTGACGGCACTCGCGAATTTCTCGTTATTTTGATACAACGCTGTTAGACCGACACCGAGCGCGACGAGACCGGCGATGATGAGCGGGATGACTCCGACCGTTGAGACGAACGCTGTCAGGAACGCCATAAGCGCTGGGGATGACATTGCCACCATAACGGCACCTACTGCCCCACCTAGCAATAGGAGACCCTTGATAATGCTGTAGACCAACGGGTTCGCTTCGCGTAACACGTCTGCAAACTCGACGACCTTCGTAACGACGTTAAAGATGACCTCGAACACGACTGTGAACGCCTTGACAAGTCCAGAGAAGACGGTCTGAACCGCTTTAAGAACCGCTTTAAGGACGGTCATGAACCCGCCACCTAGCTTTTCACGTAATGAATCTATTGCTTTTGCGAAACGTTCATTTTCCTTGTATACATTCTTGAACGCCGTGACCATTGCGACGATCGCTGCGGCAACGATGTAGACCGTACCTGACATTGCCGCTAACCCTGTAATGAGGGGTCCGACAACTTGCCAAACGGCAAACATCGCAAGTTTGTACCCTGCTAGCAATCCTATACCAGCCGCTAGCGGTGCAAGAATCAGCATTAGCGCAGGAATTAGCATAAGGAAACCTTGGATCACCTTTGCCATCACCGGGTGCGCTTCGTTAAATTCACTAACGAGGTCCGCGACAACCGTGACAAACTCGTAGACCTTCTTCATGACTTCCCCGAATACTTGTACCATCGGTTCGAATGCTTTTCGCACAGCTTTACCCATGCGATTGAACGCTTCCTCGTACCCGCTAACACTTTTCATCGCTGCTTTGTGTAGAGACGAATAAAGGAGGGCGGAGGTGATAGCTGCTCCCATTGCAACCTGCGTCATACGCATCATCCCTTGACTAATCATCTGCGTCATCTCTTGTAACTCTTTCATGTTCGCATTTGGTCCAAGTTTTTGAAGCGCCAACGCCGCAGGGCTCCCCTGCATCGCAATTTTATTCAATCCATCTGCAACACCTAAAGCAGCACGGTTGACTTGATACAACGGGTTACCCATACGGCTATATTCTGCCGCAATCTTACTCGCTTGCGTGGAGCGGCTCAACATCTGACCGACTGTTTTAAAGTAGCTTGCTTTTGCTAACTCATTATTCTTAATCATGTTATCTGTAGCGCGTTTATGTTCCTCGCCTGTCTTACGCAACTGATCCATAAACTGCTTGTTTGACTTAGTGTATGTCCCCGAACTCTTGGCGAGCTTATAGTAAGCGTACTCCGATTTAATGAGATCATCCTTATACCGTCGCATCTCGTTCGCTTGTTCCCGGAACGCGTTTTGCATCTCTTGTGACATCGCTCGTGCTTCGTCAGACATCCCCTGATATGTCCGGTTGACCCGACGCCCTAGCGAGTCCAACTCATTCCCGTACGCGTCATATGTGCGTTTGGCGTTGCGCGGTACATTCTCACCCATCTTTTCGAGTTCTTTATTGACTTCGTTCACACCATCTTTAGCACCACTCGAATCAACTTCCGTTTCGATGATGATTTTACCATCTGCCATGTGTTACCCTCCCTTTACCTTGCGTTTGTGTGCCTCCATCCGTGCGAGTAGTTCCTTTTCCTTCAGCTTACGCATCTTCTCCGCCACGCGGTCGTTCTTGAGGGCGTAGCGTTCCTTCTGTGCGCGTACTCGCTTGACTTCATCGGCGTTGTATTTGTCTTGCTTCGGTACAGGGCATTGGCGATAGTACAACGCTTGACCGAACTGCGACTCATCAGACAGGTTAGCAAGCAGACCACGGAAGTCATCCCACGTCAGCTTACCTTGCTGTTCCCGCAAGTCCATGCCGTAGTCAAACAAAAAAGAAGAATGAATCCGCCCCGCATCTTCGACCCAATCAAAGAGTGGCACGTTATCATCCTCCTTTGCATCTTCAGTGAGGTCTATATCCAGTTTATCCTTCAGCATCTTGAGCACGAACTCAATGCGTAGATCAAGCGGGAAGTACTCATGCGCGACTTCATCAACGAATACTTCAAAGATGACGTCTAGCTTCTGCATCATGTTAAACGTGTCGTGTTCTAACACCTCGAACATCGTCAGCACATTATCAAAAGCGAGACTGATAGGAATACGATTACCGCGGAAGGTGTACGTCGTCTCTGGTGAGGAATCACGCCAGAACATGACGCATCACTTGCCTTTCTTCGTAAACTTCTTCTTCTCGTCCTCGTATGACTGCCCCATGAACTCTTCGAACAATGTTTGCAACTGACGAACCAGTTTCATAAGGTTGATGCTTGAACGTCCTGCGACTTCATAGAGTTCTTCCCCTGTACCTTCGCCGAGGAATGTATCAACCATCTCGATAGCGAGGTCTTTTTGTTGTTGTGCCATCGCTTTTACTTCTTCTGGTGTCATTTTCTCTGTATCGAGTTGCTTCGCTTCTTCCGCGAACTTCTGACCCTTTTCGAATAGTCCTTGAATCCGTTCCTGTGCGTCATCGTTCATTTCCATGCGATATACCTTGTCACCAATCTCGATTTCCTTATATGTCTGTTCAAAATTAAACTTTACAACGTTACTCATGTGTATTCCTCCTCATAGTATAAGTAAAGGCGGACTTTCGCCCGCCATGTAGTTATGGTGTTACTGGTGCTTCCGTGAACGTAGGCTGACCGTCAAACGTAATCGTGAACTCGATTTCACCCTTCGAGTTAGCATCTCCGCCTGGCGCGGTGATCTCGCTGATTGTCGCAGGGCCTTCCCACTTATCACCATTTGGTTCCGTTACGACGAAGTTCGTCTTACGAGCAGGACCCGTAGCAGCACGTAGAGAGAAAATGTGATTCTGCGCTAAGTCATTGTAGTCGCGGTGTCCTTCGAATCCGTATGAGAGCTGTACCCCTGTGACGTCAGTTGTAGCGGCACCGCCACCGTCATAGTAGTAGTCCTCTGATACTTCTTCATTGTTGTCCGGTTCGACTGATGTGATACCAGCACCGATAGAGAGCGGCGTAGAGCCAAGCAATCCTTCTGTGATGGTAAACTCATAGCCGTGGTTGAGCAAGAAAGCTGAGTTTGCTGCCATGTGTTAGTTACCCCCTCTTGATAAGTTCCGCACGGTAGAACGTGCTGTAGATGTATTCATTCGCGCTTGTCTTCTCGACGTATGCTGTTCCATTCGTCGTCTCGCATAGGATAAAGTCATACCCTGCTACACTCAACTCACCATTTGATAGTTCGAGCAAGTCCTCAAAGGATTCGAGGGCGCCCAACACTTCCATTTGGTCAGGAGATTTAGCGATGATTTGAAACTGTACCGCTTTGATACGAGAACGATTCATGAAGCGACTACCTGGTGACGATGGAATCATGCGAATGGCAATCCCTTTTGAAGCTGTGTCGAGCATACCGATCTTGAATGGTGCAAAGGGCGTCGTCTCTGCCTTGAGATGAGCGATGACCGCGTTGATTAATGGAATCATCGTGGCTTACCTCCCATCGTTTTGGCAACAATCGACTTCCACTCTTCTAGATGATTCGCCTTAGCGGCTTCGAACCAGGCGAAAGTTGCATTGGGATTCTTGTCCTTCGAGAAGTTCCTGTCTGCACCATAGTAGTTGATTCTCGCGTATGGCGTTGACCAGATAAGAAGACCACTTCCGATAGGCGACATCCGAATGGATGAGTTAATCAACTCACTCGTGTCTTGTGGCGCGTAGTTATTACTATCCTTCAGCACCTGTTCATCTAGGACGATTTGCCCTTTCTTTTGTCGATTACCCATGCTCGCTTGCAAGTTATTCAACTGGATTCTCACCTTCGTACGGATCACTCGCAATCCACCTCCCAATGGTGAACCATGCCGGGAATGACTTCGAACGTTTTGACTACCTTCACGGTCATCTCTTTGCCTTTAAAACGTACCTTAGACTTTTCGATCCAGTTCACTTTAGGCGATGAATGTACCCCATCCACGAAGATGCGATTGAGTGATGCGATGGTTTCAGTGTTCGAGTAGCGGTTGAACCTTTCTCCCTCGTCCACCTTGACCCGTTGAATGAGGATAGGCTCCTTCCACGCTTCTCCCCATTCGTTCGAGCCATCATATTCAAAGTATTCGATTTCGTGTATCAGTAAATCCAAACGAATCGGTCGCATTTACCAACACCCGCAATCGTGAGGACTTCGGACAGCGACACCGCTATACATCAGACCGACAGGCATGAGATAGTCGCGGATTGCTGAACTGTAGCGCCCCATTACAGAGGTTTCCGTGCCGTAGCTAGAGTAAGACCCTAACTTAAACTTACCGCTTCCTTGTGACACCGTAGAAGCCGTCTCACCGTTGAGCAAGAGGAACTCTACCTGTGACGCAGTAGCCAGTTTGACGTTCTTCTGTACGAGTACCGGTTGCTCACTTAGTTCGCCTATTCTACCTTGCGTGATGAGGTCGATGTCACGTGACGCGCGATTGATGAGGCGGTTCAAGGTAGCATCGTCTGCCACCTCTAGCCCCACGTAGTCTTCCCGGTAGTATTCGAGATCAATGTAAGCCATCTTCATTCCTCCTTTGCGAGAGGAAGCGGATTACTTCTTCTCTTCTACTTGTTTAGGCGAGCGCCCTTGTTTCTTCTGTTCTTCGACGACTTCAGCGCGTGCTTCCGCCTTCGCTTGTTCCACCTTCACTTGCTTCTCGACTTGTTTGAGTTCGTCAGCGTCGTAAGGAATCGGCTGTGTAGCAGGTTTCTCTGCTACGACTTCGCCAGCACCTTCCTCGACCCACCCTGCGAGTGCGAGTTCTTTTGCTAAGCCGTCGTCCGCAAGGATAACAGCGTTGTCTTTCTTCATCTTCTTAGCCATGTGATGACCTCCTAGAGTTTAAATTATGCTACTGGTTTCGTGTGTACGAATACACCGTCTGCTTTGTTCTTCATGACGAAGAGATCGTGGTACATACGGTTCTGGTACAAGTAGCCATCGCCTTGTGTGTGTGTGCCTGGTTCCCACAGTTTGATGTAAGCGAGTTTCGCTTTTGCAACGATCGCTGGTTTAGCGACGAGAAGGAAATTGATATCCTTAGCGTCTGCCGCTGGTAAGAATCCGTCTGTGAAGTCGAACTTCGTTTTGAAGCGGTCTTGATCCCATACTTCGATGATACGAACGCCATCAAGTGATGTAACGCGTGAGTCAAGTGAACCAGTTGCGCCTGCTTCGATGTTACGTGTGAAGTCGTCTGATTGCTCAAGAGCGTCCATGACGACAGAAGACACATAAAGAACGAGGTTCTGTGCACCGTAGCGACGCATTGGGAGGATAGCTGCTTTGAGGACACCGTAGACAGTCGCGCTCGTGATCGCCGCTTCTGCTGTTTGTCCTTCCGCTACTGCTTTAGTTGCGAGTTTCGAGAAGCGGTAAGCATCCATTTCCGGCAAGCTGTGCTCGTTCATGAATGTACCAGTCACGTTAGCCGCTGAAGCCGCTTGTGCTGACTCATCGACGTCCGCACGGTCAACGAAGAACTCAATGTCACGATCAAAGCCGAGTGTGTACGGTTCGTTCGTCGTTTCGACTGACCCACGGTTGAATCCACCGTTACGTGAGTGAGGTTTGTACCCCGACACGTTGATAGATGGCACGTGGAACGTCTTCGCGTCCAACCAGTTGACGTTAGGTGTCTCCAAGATACCTGTGAGCGATTGCTGCTGTAATACCTGATCGAGTTCCGCTGTGTATTTTTCAGCGTAGTTGATTACGTTTGCCATTTAAGAATGACCTCCTACTTATTTTTTACCGAACAACGCTTGAACAAACGCGTCAGTTTCGGGTGAATCCTTCTTATGTGCCCCCTGTCGTGAAACGGGGTGCGGTTTGTATCGTTCTTGCGCCGGCTGCGTAGTAAAGTGTGGATAGCGCGCGATGACTTCTGCAATCGCTTCTTTGATATCGTCTTTCCCTTTGGCTTTCGCTAGGACAAGGACATCATCCAAGTCGTCTGCATTGACGTTTAGCTCAAACGCGGCGAGTTTGCTTTCGAGTAACAAGGCTTTCTCCTCCGCTTGTTGCGCTTGCGTCTGATATGTCGCGAGTTCGTCGTCTTTACGTTGTTGGTCGGTCTTCTGCGACTCGATCCATTCGTTGTATTTCTGCATACCTTCCTTAGCACCGTTGAAGTCCGTGATGCCAAGTTGTTTCAACATCTTTTCTTGCGCTTTCTTCGTTTCCTTTGCAATGAGTCCACTTACGTCCTCTTGTGTGAACGTCTTAGGCGTCTCGACTTGCTCCGGTTGTGTATCGGGTGTAGCTGGTGTTTCTTGTCCTCCAAGAGCCGCTTGGTCGGGTGCTTGTGCTTGATTGCCTTCCATGTGTATTCCTCCATTCATCTTCCGTTCTTTAACGTCAGCGGATAATGACCGTTCTATTACCATTATACTACATTACGTGGTTACTTTGTCTACTACTAATGGAAACGATACCCAACACACGTAGTTTTTAATACGACATGACATAGAGCAAAAGAAAAACTACCCATAAAGAGTAGTTACTTGATGATTTGTTCGCGGTTGTAGCGTCGTGTGCGGTTATTTTCGCTGATGAAATTCCGCATACGTGCCTGTTGTCGTCTCACGCGTTGTTTTGCTTCCATTACGCCTACATCATCTTTCATCGCTTCCGCCATGCGAACTGTCTGCTTCTGTTTGCGAATCTCCCGCTCAATTAAGCGTTGCTGTTGTGATTGTTTGTAGATGATATCCGATTCCTTCTTCTTGTACGGGTTCTTACGACGGATCGACACACCGTTAACGAACGCGCTCATGTAGTGCTGGCAGTTCGCGCCTGTGATTAACCCATCGTACCCCTGATTGTAAGATGTCGAAGCGAGTGACGGGTAAAGCTTGGACTTCCCGCTTCGGCTGTAAATGTTCCCTTGATACTCGAAATGGCTAGGACGACTCCCCTTGTGGCTACTGATCTCCACTAAGTCGATATCGTAATCATCGAATCGCGCTTCTTGTACCTTTGCCGTGACTTGTGATGAGATGGTGCGGGTGACGAGGTTGATATACGCTTCAGGCGTCCATTTACGACCCCGCTTATCGACGAGCGCGGGTAATCCTTGCTCCGCCCATTGCTTCCCTGTCTCGCGTAATGCTTGGTCATGCGTCATCGTACCAGCTAACACCTTTGCGGTCGTCTTGTTGATGATGTCGAAGTAGGCTTGGTTGCTCCCCGCTAACAGGTTGCTATTGACGAGATTGAGCGTGTTCAGTGCGTTCTGTTCATAGAACACCATGACTGCTAAGATGGCGTTTGATTCGAATACAGCGGGGGCAGTAGCAAGCGGAAGCGCTTCTACGAGTCCATCTTCAATCAATCCGACACCTGCCATGACTTCTTCGCGAACCCACTTCTTCACCGCTTCTGGTGTCTTCCCGCTCGCTTTTGCAATCGCCCGAATCTGATACTGCTGCAACGTGCCGAGTTGAGCGAGCTTCTGCACTTGCCAATTCAACACATTATCTTCCGTGATCGTTTGCCCTGTCGCAAGGAGACGCCCAATGTTATCCAGCATCTCCGCTTCAAGTTCGAGGTATAACTCATTGATGAATAGACTACCTTGAGTTGCCACGCATCATCACATCCCGTTCAGTGCTGACATATCCGTTACTTCCGGTTGTTCCCCGTTGATTTCCTTCAGGATTACTTCCGCTTCTTCCCACGATACGCCCTGTACCTTCATAATGGCGCGGACTTTACTCTGCAATCCTGCGCCAACCATCATAATTTGACGTGTCGCTTCCGCCCTTAGTTACCCCCGTCGTAGTTCGTTCCCGTTCGAAGTAGACCGCCGTACCGACGTACGACGTCTCTTGCCAATTCAACACATTATCTTCCGTGATCGTTGCCCTGTCGCAAGGAGACGCCAATGTTATCCAGCATCTCC
>CYGL01000289.1_pt1 | contig 23076 bp, 40 predicted proteins | sample 485531 | NCBI WGS metagenome assembly CYGL01 (sample SAMEA3497897, study PRJEB9818) | human gut metagenome | reverse complement strand
CGATACTAAAAATAATAGCCGATACCAGTAATACTGAAGATTTAGAAAATTTGCTGAATGATTTTGATCGAACTCTAAATCCAAATACAGATCATGCAGATCAGAACAACATGCGATCAAACGATGTGCGGTTAGAAGACAAGAAACACAAAAACCCAAATTGGAGAAAAGAGAACGAGAATCTTTCGTGTTACGCTCTGTCAAGATATTCCAATGAACCGGAAGATGATTTTGATTATTTCGATCTGAATGCTTCATTGAAACAAATTCAAAAAAATATCATTATATCAAAAAAGGCCGAAAGTTTAGATATTGATTTGTCAAAATTGGAAACTAATCACTTGTATAAAAACTGGAAAGAAGTTTGTACGGATTTAAAAATTTCTTATAATGGCAACGGTCGGAATACCATAGAACAAAAGAAAATTGTTTTGGAAAATACAAAATATAAAAAGTGTGGAAATTCATATATATTTTATGAAATCAATCCGAATTATAAAAACGAATTTTCTAAAAATAATGAAGTTACAAGGGTCAATTGCGTGGAAGCCATATTATCAAATGTTTTTTCGTCCGCGAATAATCAGCCAATTGCCTTGACAGCAAAATGTTGGTTTGAACTTCTTGGGCTAGTTGATGAAAATTATTCTCCGTATAATAAAGAAAATAAAAAACCGGTTAATGGCAACCGTAGAAAAAGATATACAAGAATATGAAATGACGATTGAGGATGGTTCTCCGATTATCAGCTCCGCTGTTAAAACATCAACCGATTTCTTTTATACTAATACACAGGCTCGATTCAAAGAAGCATTATTCAATGCCTTCGATTCTCTCCAAAAAAGAGGGGCAATTATAGTTGATACTGTTGTCGGAGGTTTCCCATTAACTAAAGAACAAGTGGAAACAATAAAGGGAGCGGTTGAAAAAGATCCAGATGTTTCAATATATGATTTGAATATAAGGCTAAAAAGACAGATGATGTCGCTCGGAAGTTTAAATACGAAATATCTTGAATGCGAAGAAGAGACATTAAAGGATTTAAAAATGAATCGAACGGATTTGAAAATATTACGCAAGAATCCGGGTTTAGCTAAAAAATATTATGGAAGACTTGGAATTAAAACTGCTCTAAAAATTGGGATGATTTATATATCCAGATTTTTCATAGTTTATCCATATTCTGATAACTGTAAAAAAGTATTCAAGACCCAATCGCAAGACAAAGATGTTCGAGCTTATGTTAAATATTTAATGCAGAGAGGAATTTTTGAATCGGCTAAAAACAAGATGCTGAAAGCAGACGGCAAAGGCGATTTCGGAACAGATAAATTTCTTGTTGCTAATTCGTATTTAATTGAAAAATTAATTAAAGAAAATAGAGAAAATTCAGAAGAAATGGTGAAATTTGGTATGATAAATGCTCAAAGGTTCGAAAAAAATATTTCAGATGTTTTGTATACAGATGATGTAAACGATGGAGGAGAAGAATGATAGCAGAAAATTTAAGCAGCAAGCAATATATGCTAAAATACGGAATAAATATAGAGGTTGGTCATGTCTACAAAAATTTTTTAGAAGTTTTGGAAGCAGTTGGTCTTCCTGTAGAGCTTTCTCAAAGTAAAAGTAGTAAAAGAAGAATTGTAGAGAGTTTAAAAGAACACACTATTTATAGAAGATCGGGACAAAAGTGGGTGTTCCAAGAAAATAATTATGGAAAAATTAAAGAATTTCCAGAGTTAGAAGAAGGGGAGGCTCTTTTGCCATATGATGATCGAGGGATATATTATGTTAGCAATTTTGGAAGAATCTGGAATAGAAAAAATCGTGAATGGATTTCGAAATATGAATATAAGGGAAGATATAAAGTGAGTCTTTATAGCCATCCACATATATTATCAAGAGTTGTTGCTATAACATTTATTCCGAACCCAGATAATAAACCAGAGGTAAACCATAAAGATGAAAAATCCAAAAAATGATAGAGTAGATAATCTTGAGTGGGTAACAAGAAAAAAAATTTAAATTATGGCACAAGAACTCAAAGAGCTTCTGAAACCAGAGCGAAAAATCATCCCGGGAGCGGTTTCAATAAAGGAATGTCTCCTTCAGAAGAGGTTAAACAAAAGATAAGAAACACAATTAAAGAGAAATATCCAGAAGGTTGGGGTTCTTGGAATAAAGGGAAAAATAGAAAAAGATCTTCAAATTTTAAACAAAAAGCGATTCAGAAAATCAAAACATTAATTCTTCAATATAATATATCTTTCGAGGATATTTATCCGTCATCAGACATTTAACCACTAACCGCTCCCCGTCCTCCTTTCCCGCTCCCAAAAAACTTTTTCAAAAAATCTCAAACTTTTTTTCGAAAACCCCTTGACAAAACGCATTTTATGTGCTATACTATAAGCGTGGAAGGGAGAGAGCATCGGCACACGAGTAGGGAGCGGTTCAAAGCCTAAGTGATATCCGACACTGACCGCTCTCGAAGGCTCCATCGGACTCCCTCTCACTACCTCCTTTCTTAAGGGTGAACAAGTGGCTCTTTCCTATGCGTTCCCCTGACGGGTGCGGCTCCGGTTAAACGAGCTGGTGGTTTTCATAGTAAACTCCTTTCAGATGTGACGCCGGTCTTGGTGGTGCTTGATCGGTAAGACAAAGCGGTCGGACGCTTGACAGTCGGGACAGACCGACATCCTTTCTAAGGAGCTTGTCCTCGAGGGTTTGAGGACCGTCCTTATAAGGCGGCACACAAGGATCGTCCCCTTGGGGCTCCACCATCATCAAAATTCAATAATCAAAGGAGAGACTTCCAAATGTTACCAATTATCGTAGCCGCAGTTCTGTCTCTTGCCACAATTGGATTCCTGATTTGGTTCTGGACACGAACTCCGAGCAATCTCACCAAGTGGTATTGCGTCCCGGTGACGCTCTTCGGAGTAGCGGCAATCCTCGCATTCTGGTTCTTCGTAGTTCTTCCGATTCTCTGACTGAGATGGCTGTCGGGAAAGACCGACAATCACATCTTCCGCATTTGCGGTCGATTATGGCTCTGTGGCGAAATCGGTAAACGCATTCGATTTAAGATCGAATACCTTCGGGTTTAAGGGTTCAAATCCCTTCAGATCTACGACGGATTGTTTTTTGAACAGGGTTCAACTCGTCAGGTCATAACTGACATCCGATTCAAAGACGCTTGATTGGCAGCCTTCCTTAGTCTCTAAATAGTAATGGAAGCGCCCGACTCCCACGGAAGAGTGGAGCAACTTCACAGAGGAACAGAAATCCGCCGCTGTGTTGGATAAGTGACCGACGTTGACTGAACCGTCTCGTAAAAATTTCAGTGACAGTCTGGAGAGACAGACATCCATATGTCCATTTGAGCACGAAGGGCAAGTGCCGAAAGCTATTTAGCCGGAAATTCCATTCAACAACCCCGGGTTAGGAATGTGTTGGTTCAAGTCCAACAATGGGCACAAACGCTTTTTAGTTAGAGTAGCACTTTTGGCGTTAATTAAAACTGAAACTCTGATAGGCCGGCAGCGTTAACACATTCACCGACTCCCGGCTCGAAAAAATGTGGGGTTCTTTCCAAGGGTTTCTTAGCCTCTAAAAGCAAACCCGTTTATATCCTCCGCTAGCCCAATTGGCAGAGGCAGTGGACTCAAAATCCATTCAGTCCCGATTCGAATTCGGGGTGGAGGACCAGCCGCCAATGATAGAGATGCGTATAACTCACACTATTCAGGCTAAGTTAAGCTGGGCGCGTTAAAACTGTTCAATTCGTGCTTTGGATAATTCTTCAGTCGGTTCTTACATCAGATTAGTTCGCCAAAGCAACCGACATTTTATCGCTCAAATAATTCAATGGTAGAAACTGCGGTTTATCGCAGAATGTTGGTTCGACTCCAACTTGGGTGGCTGTCGTTCGTGGGTGAAATGATATATCTCACGGTGGAGCTCAATTTCCACAAGACAATTATATTATATATTATAGTACAGTCGCGATTGATTGGGTTGAAAAGTACAAAGAGCTGTACGAAGTAAGCCGAAGCAACACGCGCAACATCCGTCAGGTTTATAGCAAAGGAAGGCCCGTAATTGGGTAGACCTTAAATCAATTCTGACAATGGGTTAGGTCGGAGCAGCGTCAGGGAGACTCGAAAGGGTTCTGGCGTCAGGGGTGCAACGAGTATGAAAATACCGCCACAAGTAATTGTTGGTTATGGTTACCTGACGGATGTTATTACATCCCCTTCAAATGGCGTGCAGTCCCGTTCAAGTCGGGCGAGGGGAATCAGGTCTGCTTCCAGACCGTAAACAGGGAGCGGGTAATAAGCCACCGAAATCGGCGAAGTTTATGGGTCAACTTGAAACCCTGCCGCAAGCGTGATGAAGCGGATAACATCCGGAAGCGCACCGGTATCATTGGTTCAAATCCAATCGTTGCGGCAGTCCTACTTTTCATCATTCGCTTTTCCATCGCCATACGGTGGGAAGGTATGGGTCATACGGAGCGCAAACAAAATCCACACTAGCCACGGTAGTTCAAATTGAAAAACATATGGGACGCCATAAGTTATGGGGTAGATACTCAGCACGGGTGGTATGATGAAACTTCGGGCAAGAGAAGTAAAACCTTGCCAAGAGGTGAAGCGAAACACCGAAAACACCCACCGGTTATCCATTCAATCTAATCCGGCCAACCCGGGAAAATAGGAATGGAATAGTCGGACAACCGACAATCTTGTTCGATCGCCTTTCCGATGAAGCATTAGATGCTTTATGATGCTTGCGGTGAAACGGGTTAAACTCCCGGCTTCGGGCTGGCTTAATCGGCAAGATAAACCGCTCCCTCGACGTGGGATGTTCCCCGTCCGGTTCGATTTGACAGTGACGTCCGTAAAAGAGTAATTACTGTCGAAGCCAACAAATTGGAGCCTATTAATCCAATCCAGGCAGATGGCATAGAGGGGCGACGACCTATTCCCCTTGCTGTTGGCACTCCCCCGCCCACCGTATCCCAAAATGGACACACGGAAAAGGGGGAGAAAGACCGCCCGTTTACTGTAGCGGATTTAACCGCAACGAGCGGAGGTGCCCCGAAGCAACACACAAGAGTAGCATCCTGTGTCGAGAACAATCGGTAAGAAGGGGTTAAATGTGTTTGAACAGCCAATTTTCTGGCAAGATTTTGACTCTTGCCAGAAGTGGAAATCCCAATCAAGCAAATCTCAAGTAATTCTTTGGGTTAGTGTGCTGTGGTTAAAGTACCGTTCGATCCGGTTGTCAAACTTGAGGAGCAGAGATGGACCACAGGGATGGCTCTGTTTGAGACGTTGGGATGTTCCCCGTAGAAATATGTGAAATTCATAGCTTAGTCCGTTACAGTCGGGAAGTATTTATTAATAGGTGTTCTTCCGCCTATCGCACCCCAGAAATGGACACGCGGGAAATGGAAGAAAGTCGCCGACCCACCAAGTGTGGAATCGGTTCCAGCAGCCGCCTAATTGCGGTTACTGTTTAGATGCCTCAAATGGGCATCGCGGGATGCACCTCCATAAGCGTGTCACGGTGAACCGCCGTGAAGTTAGTGGCCACACTGAATTCGGTGCGACGTAAGCTTCAAGCCAACGATGGTGAGTTGGAGCGCTGTTGTTAAATGGTGATAAAACCAGCCGAAACATTGTCGATTGGGATAACAGAAGTCCGTCGGTCTTTGGAACCGAACGCGTTGGGGCAGCACCAACATCGACAGCCAGCGTTCGCGCGCACCTCCAAAATACTGCATATAGGCACCCGCCTCATCAAGTCCGATCTTGAATTGGAAACTGGTGGGACGGGCTGTTCCGCATCTCAAGAAAGGAAACCGCTCCCAATGGGCATCTCTATTAACATCAATGTAAATCTTCCTATATACAATAAGACTCCTACCTATAAACCGATCCCGCAACTCACTCGTCGTCAGCGGTCATTTTTCGAGTCTGCCAAAGCGGTATCCCTTCTTTCCGACCATCCACAGTTTCATCTCGGTTGTGTCATCGTAGAGGGCTCTCGTATCATCTCGTCAGGATGTAACTCCATTACGCGATGTTCTCCGATTCAGAAGAAACTCGATCATAACCGATTTGGAGGAGAACACAGAGGAGTATGTCACGCAGAGACAGCCGCCTTGCTTCCGCTCATTCGTCAGAGAGCCGATTTTGCTTCCTGTACCGCATATCTGTACCGCTCCCATAAAGACGGCTCGCTCGCCATCTCTCGACCTTGTAGCGGCTGTATGAGCCTCCTGCGGGCTGTCGGGATTCGGAGAGTCTTCTTCACAGTTGAAGGTGGATATGCCGTAGAAGACATTTAGGGGAGCGGAACATATCATTAGGTGATTGGATAACCTACCTAAAACAGGTTATCTTCACATATATTAACAAATTATTAACAAAGAAAGGACTTACTCAAATGTCAACAAAAAAGACAAAGACAGAAGACAAGACATTGGATCAACAGACACTGGTCACAGCGGCAGAAACCGCTCCCAAGACCGAGGGATCTCGGATAACCTCCCGGAGGATAAGGTTGTCCGCACTCCGCTCACTTCAAAGACCCTGAAGGATATGCGGACACAGTTCATCCGTTGTCTGAATGCCAAGTATATTCACACGGATAACGATGGAGATTATGCCATCGAGGAATCCAGAGACGGAAAGACCCTTTATCTTCTCTTCCAGTGGACGCGCACAGCCTACGATTGGGTCAGTAACTTCGATTTCCTTGCCAAACCATATAAGGATATGGAGCTCCCGTGGCGTTGTCACAGAGGCTTTCTGCGGGTCTGGAAATCAATCAAGCCGTTTGTCAAAGATGCGGTTACTAACCCGAAATACAACAAGATTTATGTTGTCGGATACAGTCATGGCGCTGCTATCGCAACACTTGCTCACGAATATGTTTGGTTTAATCGCCCCGATCTCCGCAGTAAAGAGAACCCGGATGGAATCACCGGTTATGGATTCGGATGCCCGAGATGCTATTTCGGCTCTATTCTCCCGTGGAAGAAGATGCCGCAGGAACTCGCACAGAGGTGGGTGCGGTTCTATCCCATTCGCAACCTGACAGACCTCGTAACACATGTTCCGCCCCGTATTTTCGGCTTCAGACATGTTGCTCCGGTCGTCCAGTTGGGAAGAACGGATAAGTGGCAGATTATCGATTACGCTCCAAACCTCCCGCCCAGAGTGGCAATGCACTACGCTCCTAACTATATTCTGTCGCTCGACGATGGGATTAAGGAGGCTCAGGAGCTTGAAGCCTACCAGAAGGAAGTTGAGAGAGCCAATAAGCTTGCCGCAAAGAAAGCCACCTCCAAGAAGACAGATTCCGGGAGCGGTTCAAAGGAGGAGAAGTAATGGCGGGGGAAATTAAAAATAAGAATAATTCTAATTCTAACACAAGTCCCGATCCCAATACGACTCTCGACTTCTTCTACTCTCATCTCGAGGAGATGTCCCTCTTCGGAGTTGCGACAGACGAATCCGAGACAATCATCATCACTCGCAAAGATTCTCCAGAGGCAACAATCACAACTTCTGACTCTACAATGTTCACAAAGATTCGGAGAAATATCCTCGTAGACCCGGAGCACAAGGACTGGAAGGTTCAAAGTTTCACCCGCACGACAGCAGATAAGGATCCGCTCCACTTCGTTGAACTGATCGTGACTTGCCCCAAAAAGTTGGTCTCTCTCCGTGCCAAAACCTCTACAAGAGAAATGACTGAAGAGCAGAAGGAAGCAATGCGGGAGCGGATGTCCAAGATGCGGAGAAGCAGAGGAGAAGATACAGACGAGGACGAAGACTAAAAACAATTCTAAATACAAATATCAAAGGAGATATACAAATGAAGTATTACAGTGATATTACAAAGCAGCTCTACGAAACCCGCGAACAGCTTTTCAAGGTGGAGCGGGATTACAAAATGGAGCTTATTACCAAGGCTCGTGCAGACGAAAAGGCAAAAAAGATTGCCGACCTCGAAGCACAGCTTGCAGAACTCCGTAGAGAGACAACCATGAAGACGGATAATGTTAAGTCTTCCGATAAGCCCATCGCTTCCGAAAAATCTAATGAAGATAATACCGCTCCCACAAAGGTTTATGACGCCGGGAAAGAAGACGGAATTGATTATTCAAAGACTATTGAAGCAATTAAGAAGATGGTTGATAATTTCAAATTCAAGTACCCAACCTTCGAGTTTCAGGATGTCGAAGATGATAAAAATGAACTAACTGACGATGACATTAAATCCTCCGTGCGTCCCGGAGAAAAAATTGCCCGTCTCGCTACTGGAAAGACCGCTCCCGCGAAGACAAATGGTGCGTGCGGAAATTGTGACAAGTGCGTTAAAACTGATACAGAAGACAAGAAACGGGGAAAGCTGGCAGATTCTGGATATTATTCCTCCGCATATATTAATCTGAACGGCAAGGAGTTTTACTCCGAGGGAGCGGATTCGTGGAATGATGTTAAAAAGGCTGTTCGGAAGTATTTCGAGAAGCTGCAGGGGTTGAAGTAAGAAGATAGATTGAAGTAAAAGAAGGGCAAGAAAAGTTAGATAATAAATTTTAACAAATAATTTACAAATTAGGAGTGGTCGAAAGACTGCTCCTTTTTTTGTTGGGGCAGATGGGAAGGTTGGAAAGCAGTTTCGAGGAGCGGTTCTAATAAAAAGCGGTCGGCAACGAAAATAAAAATTTGGTTCTGGTATATTTTGGATCGGCAAGCAAATTTTGGGCGCAGTTCTAGGGATTTGGGGGTGGCGGGGTAAAAGGGCGGCGCCGCGTAAAAAGAAAAAATATGCCGCGCCATTAAAAAATATTGCCCAGCAAAATAATGATCCCTCGCGGATTTTTTAATTGGTGTCGGAATCAAGACACCGTGAAGCTTTAGAATTTCCTCCTTTCTAAATTATTTTCCCATCTTTCCGACGTCATTGAAAGACAGGACTGGGATAGCACCTGATAACGCTCAGATGCTTCAGGAAACGTAGAAACAGAAGAAACACGGTTTTCTTATTTGCGGATAACCGTAAACCCAAGGGGCTTTCACCTCATCTTACCGATGAAGTTCGATGAAAGCAAGGACGAGACACAGAAGTACGACAATGCCAAAAGCACTCATTACATCACCTCCCTTCTACTTCGAAAAGTAAAACATCAGAAAGAAATAAACGGCCAACAGAATCCAAGTTGCAATTGATTCGATCTTCCCGCACATCTCTTTCGAGTCTTTACCAACACCGTCGGACCAAAAGTCCCAAAACCAATAAAAGTATCACATGACTATCCTCCTTTCATTTATTAACAAACGATGAACATTATTCATCATCAGTTTCATCATCAGAATCTTCTTCGTCTTCCTCTTCTTCTTCGCTCCAAGAGTTAATCTCTTCCTGAATTTCGTCACTTTCAAAAGCACACTCACGATCGACAACAACTCTCGCAATGTCTCCGGGATAAATCCAGTCAGTCGGGCAGTCGGTTGATTCAAAGTTTCCGTAACCGTTGTAGTGGAAATAGTCGTGATTCGGGTTGAAATCTCCGTAAGCAATGCTGCGGACAATGTCGATCGGCTTCATCCCTTCACAGATTTCGTCGAATTCCTCCATTTCAAAGATTTCGTCGTCGTAATTGTTGGTTTCGTAGCAATACTTGTTGTGGAGTGCCACTGCGTCCGAATCGTCCATATCCTTGATAATGTTCTTGATTGCCTCAACCTTCTCATCATAAGTCTTCATAGTTCTGTTCTCCTTTTTATTTTCAATATTTTTGGTTTCATTGGTTGTTTCAGTCAGAGTGCCGTTGTTGATTGCGTTGTTGACATAGTTCGTAAAGATTGTTCCGAGTTCATCTGCGTCGTTGGCTTCTCCGAAAAGTGCTTTTACTTCTTCCAAGACCTGTTCTTCCGTGATGTCCTGTCCTGCCAAATTGCGAAATGTTCTCATTTTTGTTTCCTCCATTTATTTAATATTATTTTTGTGAATTGCATAAGTCCAATAGATGACATCAGTATTTGCGTCGATAAATTTGTCTTCTACGAGACGCCCAACTCGATATATGACGTAGTCGTCCATTTCGTCGTAAAGCTCCACGGAGACAACCAATCCAAGCCAGCTGTCGTTTTCTCCAATCTGCGGAAGCTCTTTAAGAGAGTAAATGAGTTGAGAATTTCCAATCCACCGACGAATTCCGTAATCAAGTTCTTCCAATGTCTCCGAACAGTTCAGAAGATACTGATTGAACGAGTAGTCATATTCTTCCGGAGTCTCCTTTTTCAACTCTTCAAACTCCTTTCTCAATTCTTCCTCCGTGATGATTTCTCCGGTGTTTGTGTCTCTAAATTTTCTCATTTTAGATTTCCTCCTTTAAAATATTTTTTGCTTCTTCAATTGCTAAAAGACACTCTTGGTCTCTTCTGGCATAATTCAAATGCCAAACCACAATAATGTCATTGTGCTCACTCAAGATAACCGTGGCAGCAACCTCACCTTCTTCGTTTTCGTCATCTGTTTTCCAAACATCAATTGTAATACCTGCTTTGATTCCGTTTTTCAATTCTTCAAAGCAATAGTCATTTCTCACTTCTGCAAACATTTTCATAATTCTTTCCTTTCTGCCCGCATTGCCGATAGCACAGCATAATTTTAATTTTAGTTGATGGTGAACAGGTGTTTGATTGCTTCGAGGTCTTTCTCCGGAATCTCACGATAGAGCCAAGCGCTTCCGTAACGATATCCGCAGATAGGACAAACCTCTCCGCCGGGAGTTCCTTTCTTTTGATGTTCACATCCTGCATTCATTCCGTTCAGATGATAGTTCTTCCACAGTCGGAAAATTTCGAGATAGATTGTCTTGTCTTCCTCACAAAGCTTCCCGTTTTGAATAAGATCCAAGACTTCGGGGTAATCCAAGCACTGGCCTCCAAGAACAAGGGAGTTATGTCTGTAAACCATTGCTGATGCTGCGAATTCATTTCCTCGAATATCTTTCAGCGTTCCGTCTTTCCAGACATATCCACGACGATTCTCGCGTAACTCGACATCCACCTCCACGCGATAGTAGTTACCGGGTTTAAAAACAAATTTCTTTTTCATAATTCTTTTCCTTTCTCCCCGTCAAGCCGATAGGACAGCTAATTGTTAAATTTTTGTTAATTCAGAACGGAAATGTGTCGCAACTCAAATGTTTGTCAAGCCAGTCGTAGGTCCTCGGAAAGTGGTCCATCATCCAAGTCCAAAAATGTCTTCTTCTGCGTTCTTTCCGAGTCTCAATTGTGTTTTGCCTTTGTTTCTTCATACTTTTCCCTCCTTTCTCAATTCGTTGAAGTTCTTCATTGTGGTATATCTCCAACCATCGCAGTCAGTCATATACCAAATGATAACCGGGTTGTTGTCTTTGTCAAGTGCCATTCCCTTGAACTGTAAAGCCAAGTCGTCGTTGCTTCTTGCGTCCACATTCGTGTTCCAGATTGCGGCATATTCTCCGCTTGAAGTGTAAGGCAGTCCGTAGGTCAGTTCGACGTTCCTCTCACGCTTTCCGTGAACAATCCGCAGACTTTTGTCGAGCCATTTCACTGCGGCAACGGCAATCTTATGCTGATTCTCGTAGTCAGTCCATTCTTTTACTTCGTTCGGGTAAATTTCCATATTCAATCCCTTTCTCCGGTTGTGATGAGGTTCTCCGGAAATTCAATAATTTTTAATTTATGGTTTGGATTGTTGTTCAATCTTCTTCCGGGAACAACTCTTTTTGTCTTGCTGTTATTTCCAGAAGTGCGTCTTTAATTTCGATTTCGTAGAATTCTCCAAGTTCGTCATCGTGCTCATAATCATAAACGCCGTATCCTTCATCCATCAAATTGATGTCGGCAACGAGAGTATCTGTAATGTGTTTGTGTTGAAGCATTGATTCGAGTTCATAAAACTCATAAAATCCTCTCATCTTCACAGCAAAGTAATCAGAATAGTTCGCTCGAATATCTCCACGAAGATGAACAGCAATAACCATCGTTATTTCATCATCATATTCTTGCGAGTGAATTTGTAAATCATCAGAAATGTTTGCGTTCCAGTTGTAGGTGTTATCTCCTTTCGTTTCTTCATCGTTGATGAATTCTTCAATTTCTTCATCGGTGATGTCAATTTCGTATTCCTTCAATTCTTCGAGAAGCGGAATAACATCTCCAACGAGAACATCTTCGCGAATATTTCCATTTTCATCAAAAATCCAAGCATGACCCGCTCCAGTGCGTACAGCCTTTACCTCTTCGATAACTTCTTCCAATCTTGTCATAGTGTAACCCTTTCTCCGGTTTTAGAGGTTTTCCGGAAACTCAATGTTTTAATTTTAATAATTTGTTAATAATTTAATTGTCAGATTTCGACCTTTTGTCCTCTTCCGCATAGTCTTGCAAGAGGACAGTAGAAGGTCAGATAACTGTTCAGATGTCTGACCTTGTTGTCGGAGTTCCAACGCACGAACATATATTCAAGAGCACTTGAAACTGAATAGAAATTTTCTCCGTCTCTGATTGCCCAGAGTCCAGCTCCGATAAGCTGCGCAAGAAACTTCTTTTCTGCGTTGGTCGCCTTCGTCTTGTAGTCGCTCTCTCTTTCTGGACGAACATAGACATCATTGGAAAGCAAATCAGAAAGTCTGTCGACGGTTTCTTGAGTGATGAATCCTTCTTCGTTTGCGTAGGTTTCGAAGAGATACTTCTGTTCAGCGGTTTTGTAAGTTGTAAGCATAGTTTTAATCTCCTTTTATCTTTTTTAGTTGTGATTGATGATTGCGAAATAATAGTTATATTCATCTTCGAATGTCTCATCTCCGTAAAAGTCATCGAGAACAGTTGTGATTTCGTTGATGATGTCCTCTTTCGAGACATTCGCGATATATTCCGACGTTGTCATTTCTTCGGCGCTCTCTCCTCCGAAGTAGAACCAATATTCTCCGATTTGGCAAACGGCTCCGTCATCGTGCGGAGAATTAATGATTTTGATAAGTCCTTCTTCGTATGCTTTCTCAATCATTTTGCGAGTGATTTTCTGTTGTTTCATAGTTTTAATCTCCTTTTTGTTTTTAGTTGTTTTGATTTTTAATTGCTCTGAACATTTCACAGACAACATCGTCCAGACCGTCCCAAGTTGTCCATTGCGGTTCGTCATAATGACATTCATACGTATAGATTTTAGCGATTGGTGTTTTATCTTCAAATTTTAAAAAGTCTTTGAACATTTTTTCTCCGCTTTCGAGATATGGAATTACTTTTCCTTTAATGTAATCATAAATTGCTTGCCATTTCGCAATTTCGTAAGCGTGAGGAATCACGTATATCGGCTTCTTCAGCCGGAGAATACATTGATTGTAATGCTTGTTTTCCTCTTCGACGATTTTGGTGAATTCTTCAACAGTTCTCATATTTAATCCTTTCTGCCGTTTTATAAGAGGTTTGCGGCGACTCTAATTTTTTAATTTATATTTTAATATGTGAAATCAACGAATACCGGAGTATCTTTCTTCAACATCCGTTCGTAGCTGATATCGTCGCGTCTTCCGCACGAGTATTTCTTTTCGGAGCGATCGTAGTCGCCTCTTTCATAGACCTGCGAATCCTTCGGGTTGGCAATTGGTTTCAAAGTGAACCAATCACCCTTTTTCAATGCTCCGAGAGTCAGAATAAAGTTCGGATTCTTTTCAACTCGATGTTTGATTCGGAACGATGTTTGCGGGCAGTTGTCACGATATTCCTTTATAGTCTTTCTGGCTTCTCCATAGGTGTCTTCGGAGCATTCAACACTCCATTCGCCGCAGTAGAGACCTTCGATGTCGTAATGGTCAATGGTCTTTCTGGTGTCAATGGTGATTGTGGTTTTCATAGTTTTCTCCTTTTTAATAATTTGTTCAAATTTGATTGTTTTCGATTACGCGTCTAACTTTTTGTTCGAGTTCATTGTAGAACCGGCGTCTCTCTCGATAATAGTCGATTAAATCGAGAAGGCGGTCATCTCGACCGCCCTCCTTTTCAATTTTGTTGAACTCCTTTTCGACTTCGTAGCGTTTTATCTCGAAGTTGTTTGCGACAAAACCAACACAGACCATTAACTTTTCTTTTTCGATATCGGTCAGGGTGATTTTCGTGTTTTTCATAGTTTTATCTCCTTTCAAATTACCAATCGGTTCTGACGCATTCGTCCAACCAAACAACCCAACGTCCCCAACGGAAGCCGCTTCTGCCATCGTCGTTGGTAAAACTTTCGATTTTTTCGGAGTTTCTTTTGTTCCGGCGATTTCGACAAAATAAACAACTTCTTCCGATTGGTCGAATTCATAGATTTCCAATCCGAGTCCAGCAAGTCCTCCGTAGTAAGTTGCGACAGGGTCTTTCCCCTCGATGTGGTTTTTGATTTCTGTTTTGGTGATTTTCATAGTTTTATCTCCTTTTAATTATTTTTCATAGACAAAATTGTAAGTGCTTCGCGAGCTTCTTCTGAAACTCCAAGGACTTCGTTGGCAAGATCGCATTTTTCTTTTGCAAGTTCTGCAGATGAATAATTTCGACGAGGATAATATCCCGATTCTCCTCTCACAATAGCGATTACCATTGTTGGGTCAGACGGAAGTGTTGTAAAACAACATTCCGGAAGATTTTCTGGATGTTCAAGAAGCTCCATAAGTTTCTGTTTGTTCACAACAATTTCCTTTCTGGCCGTATATGTCCGATACCGCAGACAAATTTTAGTTTAGCAAATCACGAACCAAAGGTTTTTGTAGTTCTGTTCGCAAAAGTCAAGATTATTCATCTGATCTTTTTCGTGATATGACGGGTCGTCGTAGATATCGCCGCCTGGACCGAGGCATCCAAGCCAATAATCCCCGGTTTTCTCGCGATACTTTTCACACTCGCAGACCTCATCTTCGTCAAGGAAGTAGGTAACGATCCCGCCGTAGTCATTGTAATTGGCGACATAAGTGTTTGTCTCCTCACAGTAGAGATCGTGGTTGTCGTTGATAAAGTCGAGCATTTCTTTCGCATTGTCAAAAGTAACAAAGTTTTTCATAGTTTTCCTTTCTCTCCGTATAACGCCGATAGGCCAGCGTAACTTTAATTACTGAATCGTGTCGCGCATCTCATCGATTTGTTCTTCGGTAAAGCACCGATGAAGCTTCTTGTTCTGCGCGAGGCAAAGTTTCCAAATCTTCCGAGCCTTCGTGCGTTCAGAACCGGGTTCGTTGTCATATCCGTATTCCGAACAGAATTCGTAGAAGTCGTCATTAACATAACTGTCTCCGCCGAGGCAGGTCAAAATGTCGTAAGCGGTCGGTTCTGCTTCTGCAATCTTTTCGGGGTCTTTCGACAAAAGTTTTTCCTTGTTGACGATAGAATCCCAGAAGATTCCCCACATATGACCGAGGGGAGTTTTGATGTCGTAACGATAACGAGGACGAAGGGTGAATTCATCCCAGTTTGGATTGGCGGCAAGTCCGGTATAAGTGAATTTTACGGTGATGTTGTGCTTCTTGCAGAAGTTGTCTGCGATTTCGGTGTAGGTTGTGTGTCTCATAGTTGGTTTTCTCCTTTTATTTTTTTAAAGAATTTCGTTGAGTGTGCAAAATCCGGACTCTTCGCACCAATCGCATTTTGATTGACGCTCGTCGTCAGGGTCGACACCCCATTCACGATAGATTTGGTTTCCTTCGTGTGCCTCAATTGCGCAGAGGCAGCGGTCACAAATCCAAAGATGATCTGGAGTTCTTTTCAGTTCTTCGTAAAACATAATTATTTTTCCTTTCTTTTGCGGTGGTATTATGCCGCCACCGCTCGGCAAATTGATTTTGTTAATGTTTCACGTGAAACAATTTAGGCTTTAATCTCTTTCAGATAGTCTTTCCAGAAAGCATCGTTCGTTCCGTAGACATTGTGAATCGAGTCATAATTTCTGCTTCTCTTTTTATCAATGTAGAATTTCCAGATGTTCTCGAACGGAATTTCAACATCTTTTTCGCAGGAGATGTCCAGAATAGAACCTGCTCCGTCCCAAGGGTTGAACAGCCCGCAGGTTACATTTTTGTCGAGAACAATCGAACCGTTCGGATTTTCTTTCATTCTCTCTTTCAGCGCAATTGCCTGTCCAAGAGTCATTTTAACGCAGAATGTCAGTGCTTCGCAGCCGTAGCCATTATAGACTTCGTTGTTGATAGAAGAAGGAAATAGTTTCATTTGCTGTATGGCGGGGTTGCTGTTCAAAGCCTCAACGACCTCTTCGAGCGTATATCCTTGCTGTTTTGCCAGCCAGACAAGGCCAGCTTTTTCGGCATTTTCGTCAACCTTTCCGTCTTCATCAATGATATGTTCGTTGATCCAGAAATCGTAGTTGTCATCACCGTTGGAAACGATGATGTTGAAGCAGAATTCCTGCGATAAAGCCCAGTCTTCCGGATAATCAACGTAGATAATGTCCATAAGCTCCTCGCGAATCATTTCATCATCAAGATTGCCATCTTCAATGATGTTAGCATCTTCGAGAAGTTTCGTATCGGTTTTAGCCTTGAAGTCATCAACGAGGTTGTCGATGATATCCCATTCATCATTCTGATACCAATCCCAAAGTCTTTCAATCAAAGTGTCACGAGGCGAGTCGCTCTCAAGAATTTCCTGCGCGATGGAGTCTTCAATTTCGTCACGATAATCGACATAGATCTCAAAGCGATAATTTCCATCTGCCTTTTTGTTCCAAGCTTGGTTTTCTGCCAAGTAGTCCTTCACGAGTTCGTTCAAAGTTTTCATAATTTTAATCCTTTCTCCGGTTTTAGGGATTAACCGGAACCCAATTTTTAATTTGGTAGTTGAAATGTTTCACGTGAAACATTATTCGTGAATCAATCCTTTTTCATCAATGTCAAGTTCCTTCATAGAATCGAATTCGTTCAGGAAGTTCGTTGCTACCCAAAGATAATATTTATCATCGGGATAAACTGTCATTTCGGTGTCATAGACGCTCCCATCTTCGTAATAAGGGGAGTCGATGTAATCAAGGTCGGTGCGAAGGTCATCGCTGCCCCAAGCCTTGATTGCGGCACAAATCGCATAGGTCGGAGAGGTTTTCGAGTGAATCACGGTTTCGTCGTCGGGGTCAAATCCATCGCTCCAACCAACGCAAACAGCGAGCGTTCCGTTGAGCTTCAACGTAACGCAACCGCAATCTTCTTCTTTCAACCATTCGACAGCGGACTTGATTTTTTTTGCGAGAGTTTCGGGGGTGTAAGTTTTGATAGCAGACATAGTATTTTCCTTTCTGCGGTTTTGAAGAGGTTTTCCGCAAACTCTAATTTTTAATTTATTTTAAGGATTAGCCAAACAGGACTTCGCCAAAGAGCGAGAATTGAATGATAATGTCAGCAACCGACGAATCAACCTGACAGCAATTAAGCTGCCATTCTCCGAACCCGTCTCCTTCTGGAACATACCAGTTGTAGTGGGAATAGTAGCCTTCCTCGATTGCCTTCCGGAGTCCGATGAAAAGCTTTTCGAGAGAAAGAAAATATTTTTTGTCATTCTCAATGTCGGTTATCTCCAATGATTTTCCGTCAAAAAGAATTTGTGCGAAAACTTCTTCGTAGCAAATATCTTTCAGATCTGCTCCCTGTTCAACGAGATGTTTCTTCGCCTCGGAGTAATCTTCGTCATTGGCGGAGGTTGCTCCCCAATATCCAACTCCGCCATTTACGGCGGAGCAGATAATATCCAGTACGTCTTCTTTTGTGATTTTAACTTGAATTGTCGGCTTCAGAAGCGCGCAGGTCTTATTCCATTTCAGTTCCATTTTAGTGTACCACCCTTTCAATAATTTCGATTTCGTAACGGTCTTCAGACCAGAAACCTTCTTGATAAATGGAGAAGTAATATTCTCCTTCGTTAATAACCTTGTCGTCCAACAGCATCAAATGGTCATTTGCCTTTTCATCAGCAACGCATTTGTCGAAGTAGGTCTTCGCCTTTTCGCGAGTAGAGAAAACTTTCATTGTAGTGTCAATTGAACCGTCGATAATACTGTCAGTTCTTACGACATAAACGAATGTCCGATTGTTTTCCTCCGATTTAAAAATTTTGTCAGCGAGATCGCTTGCCTTCGCGTCTTCGGGATCATCATCATCGAGAATGCGCATATCTCCGATTCTGATGCCACTTTCTGACATCCATCCGGCTTCTCTTTCGACATAATCGATTGTTCCAAGGTCCTCCTCGATTGCACGATCATCCTCCACGAACAGTTCCGCCAAAATTCTTCTTTCCATAATACAACCCTTTCTTCGGTTTTGTTGAGGTTTGCCGAAAACTCATAATTTTGTTTAAATTTTGCAAATTTCTCTTTCAAGAAACTCGCGTAAATCCGCATCCCATCTTATCAAACATCGTTCTCCCCACCGAGTTTTGGGATACTGTATCTCGACATACTCTGATGGATTGGAGTTTGATTTCAGTTTATATAAAACAGCGTCTGTACTTACCGTCTCAGAATCAATATAGAAGCAGAATTTCCAATATTCTGTTCCAACGCTAACGAATTTGCAGAGGAAATATGGCATCTTTGCCATTTCTTCTTTATGTTGTTTCTTGATTCCCTTACATAGTTTTATAAAGTCGTTAATAAATTCACTTTTGCTGTCATAAACCTCTTTAAGATTCATCATCATTGCCCTCTCCTTCAGCCGATGTTGTCGAACACGGCAGTTGCGATTGCTACTTTGGAATTTCCAGTGACGCAAACGCCTCTGCTCAAACTCTTATCGAAATCGAGGAAGAATATGTACTCTTCTCCGTTGGTGAAGACGATGTACTCTACACCATACCAACCGCAGTTGGCGTTGATAACGGCAGGGGAGAGAAACATTTCAACATATGCACTCTTATCGAGCTGACATTTGTTCATTTCTCGCCAGTTTGCGCGGATAAATCCCTTCTTCTCGAGTTCGTGCGGGTAGATTTTGTTCTGTTTCATAACTTTATTCCTTTCTGCTCGTTTCGTGGTCGAATCGCCCAACCAAATTTTTAATTATTGAATGTTTTTGAGAAGATCTTCGTTGTAAAGATCATCTCCGCAAATTGTTTCGTCCAGATTTACCCAGAAGTCATAAACTTTGATGATTTTTGTGTCATTATCTTCTCCACCGATTTCGTCTGCGGGGATAATTCCTCCACAGCATCCACAGATGATGTCACCTTCGTCGGTGAGAAGTCCGCCGTGTACCATATCGTTTGCTTTATCGTAGAACATAACTTGTTTCATTGTAATTTCCTCCAAATATTTTTTATTTTTTAAATTGATTCGATATGCGCTGGGACGAGACGGAACCGAGCGTATCTCGGATATTCCAGATAATTGTCAAATTCCTGTGCTGTCATTCTGTTGATGATACCTTCCATCTGATTCCAATAGAACGGACCTGCGAAGAAGTAGAAGCATTTGCTTTCAATTTCCCTTCCAGTTTCCTCATCGAAATAGATGAAAAGTTTCGCAGAATATTTCAAACCATCTTCATAATAAAATCCGATGTCCTCAATCCTGCGAAGCTTGTCAATATCGTGGATATTAGCGTTCATTTCATTTCACCTCCTTTTTGTCTAAAGATGGAATATACTGGAAGGCGATGTCATACATTTTTCTTCCGGTAATTTGGTCTTTGAATGTTTTGACGAATACTCCATCACGAAAATTATTGTCGTAACCATTCTCGTCAGCCCATTCCTTAATAACCTTTGTTGTCAGCGGTGTAACATAAACGTAGAGGTCGTAGTAATAATGATCAATGTCTTCGGGCGGATAACCCGCTTCAAGCAGGCGTTCCATAAGTGATTTGTTGTTCATTTTAGTTCTCCTTTCAAAAATAATTCTTGTTTGTAGAGTCTTGTTTTTCTAACAGCTTCGGTGTTCTTCTCCTTTGCCTTCTTAAATTTTCTCCAATTATCCCTGCCATATTTGTCATTCTTCGCTTTAGATTCGGGATTAACGATGAAAAGAATTGACTGCGCCGAAACCTCGAATTCTTTGGCAAGTTTCCTCATGCTCCAACCTTCGTCACGAAGGCGGATTATCTCCGCCTTCTGTTCATCGGTTAGTTTTCGCCGTCTGTCTTGAAGCCCGACAAGTTTGATATTGTTGATGTCGTGTTCGTGTGGCATTTTAATCTTCATCTCCTTCCTCATTTTCGGCACGATAGCACCCATCGACGTCATATTCGACATTTCTGCCGATATAGACGAGCAGATCAATTGCGTTGATTTTCGCGAGTTCTCCTGCGCATTCAACAACGTCGCAAAGAGCTTCATTGGTGACGAACATTTTGCTGTCATCTTTCTTCATAATCTCGTCTTTCGCTTCATTGACGAGCTCCGGAGTCAGATTTCTCATTCCGACATCCATCAGATGACTGATGGCCATACGGAAAATCATTTCTCCGTAATCTTTGCGAAGGTTGTTGATATTTCTTTCGATAGCTTTGAATGTGGTGTTCATTGTGTTTTCTCCTTTTAATAAATATTTTTAATCAACGTAAACAATTTCGATAACTTTCCAGCCTTTACAGGGAGAGTCTGCCCAAATTCTTTCGCCAGATTTCCAGCCATAAGTGGTTTTAGAATCGTGGACTCTTTCAAGTAAATACATTTTTCTTTTCATATCAATTTATCTCCTTTTTATCGTGTTTGTCAATTGTTTTTCGAACCGGACAATTTTCACAAAATGTTTCGTCGTTGTATGCACATCCCATACATACGACATCTACTGCGTCAAGATATTCTTCATAATCCTTTTGTCTGTTTACTTGTTTTGTCATTGCGTTTTCCCCCTCTTTTTTGTTCAGTTCTTCATACCAATTTTTGGTGGCTTCGTTTGCGAAATCGTAAACGATTTCCCCATCACTGTCGGAGATTTCATAACCGGTTTCGTAGCAATCTTCGTCTTCCGAAGAAACCCATTCTCGGATTCTTGTGCGCGGTTTGATTATGAACATATCAGATTTCCTCCAATTTAAGATTTTTGATTTCGGGGTAAAGTTTGTACAAATACGTCAGTTTTTCGTGATAGTTGAACCTTTCAGCAAAATTTTCCATTGATTTTTTTATACCATAAGCAATGAGCTTTGCGTCCCGATCTCTTTCACCTCGACCAATGAGGAGAGATGTTGTGACGGCCATTCCGTCAAGGTAGAAATTACCTTCTGTCCTTTCTGTTTGATACTTTGCTTTCCAACCGAACATAGTGCTCTCCTTTCTGACGGTCTAACCTCCTACCGACAGGGAAAATTTGTTTAATTACCAAGAAATCTCGACGACATATGTCTCATACATATGATCTTTTGTGTCGACATATGAGCGGAAGGAGAATCCTTCGTCTTCAAATTTTTGTTTCGCAATCACGAGAATTCGAGACAAAACTTCTTTATACCATCTATTTAGATTTGTCCCTTTATACATATAACCGCGACGGTCTTCCGGGTACCATTGAAATCCCATAAATGAAAAATGGGTATCAAGACATCCTGTAGAATAAGAAAAATACTCCAGGAAGGTCCTTAATGTTCTTTCACGAAGAATATCAGAAGATATTCTTTTTTCGAATCTTTTCATCATTTCTCCGTTTTCGAACTTCTCTGCGAAGAAATTAACAATTTCATTAAGAGCCGTCTCCTCTTTCCTTGCCTGTTCATTGGACATTGTTGCGAGTTTTTCTGCGAGTTTCATAGTTTTAATCCTTTCTGCCTTTTTCGGCTTTAAAATTTTTACAGAATAATTTGGTCGATTTTTGCGTCAACTTCAATTCCACCGAAGTTGTCTTGTTTTTCAAACTCTTCGAGGGTGTCTGGCATACCGCAATTGAAAGTTTCTTTCGCTCGTTGATATGCTTTTTGTTTCGCACGTTCTTCATTGGTTTCCTGAACGAAATATGTCATTTCGTTATCAAAATACCTCCAAATTCTAATTGCGAATCCCATTTTATTTCTCCTTTCTATAAAATTGTGGTTTTATTTATTTATTTTTTGATTATGATGTATAATAGTTTTTAAAATGTCAGAAGTCTTTTCCCCAACATCTCCTCCTGTTTTCTCAAGTTCGTCAAGTTTTTCTGAAATACACTGTCTTATCCGATTTAGCTCTTTTTTGCATACGAAAAACCAAATATCTTAGCAACAATCGGACATAATACCGACGATAAGATACTCTAACTTTCTTCCGTAAAATCCGTTTGAAATCAAATATATCATTGGAAGATAGAGCGCGATTATGTCTTTGCAAAACGAAGCAGCGACATTATTTTTCAAATTCAATTGGTAACATTAAATTGGTTAAATTCTTCCTGTTCTTTTTCTTTTTTCATAAATTTTCCTCCTTATTCATTCAGCCTCGGACCAACAATCCGGGGCTGTGTTTTTGGTTAGTCTTTGCGCTTTTTCAATCCAAAACTTCGACTTCAACCTGTCCGAGTTCAAATTTTTGAACCAAATCATGGCCTTCTTTATCGGCAAGAAGTCCGACCCAGTCGTTCGGTTCGATGTCAATTGTATCGTAAATGACGTCGAAGTCCATTGGGTTGTAACGAAGACGGATATTTTTATCCGTTTTGTTTTCGATTGTCGCGATAAAGTCGTAGTCTTTTCCAGTTGATTCAACACGAATAAATTCGTTTTCGAAAATAGTTTTCATCTTAAATCCTTTCTGACCGTTTAGCCGATATCCCAGCTTGATTATATTATATCATATTTTCCTCAAAATGTCAAGAGAAATCGGTGAATTTCTCAAACTTTTTCAATGTCTTCGGGTCCGACGTACCAGCAACCTTCGTCCAATGTTGTTCCTTTCGGCCACTGAACCTGAATGTCGTCTTCTTCCATCGAAACAATAATTCCAACTGTTCCAACGGGCGGATAATAAATTTTTTCAGATTCATCGTAGTTCGAAGTATCTTTGAGATATCTTACGATGTCTCCAACATTGAAATTGTTTTCCACTTTGTTGTCCCTCCTTT
>CYGL01000288.1_pt1 | contig 23190 bp, 45 predicted proteins | sample 485531 | NCBI WGS metagenome assembly CYGL01 (sample SAMEA3497897, study PRJEB9818) | human gut metagenome | reverse complement strand
TAATCCTAGCTAACATTGAACTACTTTCAGTCTCAGTTGCCGTACACATTCGGCGTTCCGGACGTCAATAGCTAAATCCTCGTCCGCGTCACTACTTGGTGGCGCCAGTTTGCACGGCGGCTGCATCATCGTCGTATCCGGGGATGGAATTGGCGTTTGCGACGGCGCGGGACTTGAGCAGGACGCGAGCATCGTCGAAAGTGCACACGCTGCGGCCAGGCGTTTTAATGTACTTAACGACTTCACGGGTAATCACCTCTGATTTCGTCTTGCCTTCGTTGTCAGCGGCGGCGGCCTTTGATTCGTCCTGCTGCTGCCGTTGGGTTTTCTTCGCCAACTCCGCCTGTGCTTTCTGCTGTTGCTGCGAAACGAGATTAGCCCGGCCTTCGTTCCAGCCGGCGCGGTATTGATAGTAGCCGTGTGCATATAACAGGATGATGAAACATGCTCCCGCTACGACAGTTGCTTTAAGATTCATGTTTCCCCTTTCTCGATAAGTAAAGCCCCGCCTTAAAGCGGGGCGCTAGTCCTTATCATTTAAACATAGAAACGGCGTAATCTCTGCAAACCAGTTACTTTTTACACAAGCAATAGAGTATGGCCCTTCCGAACGCGTCAGCGTAACTACACTCAGGACTTACGTCCCGCTCCGTTACCTGCCCGCGCCGCGGTCGCTTGTTCATACTTCACAAGCTCAGGTGGAGCTTAGCACATTTTCAGTGAAAAGTCAACTATTCGAATAGTTTATTCCAACATTTACAAAATGAGTGGAATAACTGGAATACATAAACAAATAGTTTGCGCACCCCAATATAATAGGGTACTATTCAGTTAACTTAAACAGGAGGTATTTATGCCGATTAGATTTACAAATCAAAAGAAGTCTAGAGATGTACGCCCCGGAGAAAAGGTGCAGGTATTTGACGAGTGGTACTGGGTTCGTTACATAGATTATCTTGGTGGTAAAAAGCTAAATTTACGTTTGCAGCACGAAAATGAGCCTCTTAGCCCGTTCTATGAAAACGATAAAATAGTCATAACCATGCCCGATGATTTGGTGATAGACGTGGAAGTTTAAAACTAAAGCCCCGTAATGGGGCTTTTTATCATTCCGGCTTAGTAACCTTCGCCGCTTTACTAACGGCCTCTACGCCATCGGCATCGGCGACTTTAACGAAGTATTCACCAACTGCGTTAACAGTCAGAGACAAAGCCTCTTCAGGTGCGTTTACAACTTCCTTACCGTCTTTGTACCAGGTCAGCGCATACGGCGCTTTACCGGCCTTAACTTCGACAGTGATAGTTGCACTGCCATCGGTCAGTTCGGCGTCTTTCGGTTGCACGGAGAAGTACACATCACCAGCGTCCGCCAGATACGGAATCTCATAGAGCATACCGGCGGCGGGCAACGCAATACCGGTTTTATCTGCAAAACGGCATATCATCTACAGGCGTACCAAGTACACTTTCATCTTCAATAAACACCACGTTCTCGCCGGAGCCAGACACGCGGGCGTACTGAACTACGCGACGCGACGGCACATCAGTTACTTTGAAAAAGCCCATCATTATTCCCCTTTCAGATAATCAGCAACACGTTTATCGAGTTCCGCCATCTGTTTAAGCGTGAGCGGATTCCCGAAACCATCTACAGATATTACGCGAAACTCTTCCGGCGATATACCGCTGTTACGGAAAATCTTACCCCGCACCGGGCCGAGCGCCTGGTCCTGAAACCACGCCGGTTGTTGTTTCAGGAACTCGTAGTAAGTAGTGTCTGCGCTCACCTGAGTACCGCCGTCCGCACCCTTAGCCGCTCGTTTCGCGCCTTTATCGAGGAAGTCGAACTCTGAGCTGATTACCGGAGCCGTGGTACTTCGACAGCCAAAATGGGCCGGTGGCATCGGACCTTTTCCAATTTCCCACGTCATTCCGTCTCTGGCTCTGCAAATTGTACTGGTGCGGCTGTCCAGCGTTGACACCCACTCGTACTTCTCGATGATGTCGTCGTTCTGGCGGTACGTCTCATTGCGGGCTTCATTGGATACGTGGGACAGCGCGGTGCGGATTACCGTCGCAGCGTTACGCTCAGAGATGTCCGCCAGCCCACCGGAGCCTACGACATTCTTAACAATCTGCCGTGTGGTTTGGCCTTGTACGAAACCCATCTTAACGCCAGTCACCAGGCGCGCGACTTCTGTTTCACCCCAGCCATCCATCAGCTTAGTGAAATCGACGGGCTTGTCACTTAACGATATTGGTTGAAACTCCGCAGCAGCCCATACCTGTTCAGCGGTAGGTGTAACAAATTCAGCGTTAACGTTAGCCGTCAGCGTCTTTACGTTCCACTCAGCCTCATATGCCGCCAGTTCCTTAAGGTCTTCTGTCAGCTTTGTTTGCCAGTCAACTGTAAGTCCCGCCAGTGCTTCTTCAAGGTCGCGTAACAGTTTATTCAGTCGGGCGGTGCTGCGGCCATCATCGCCGAATAACAGCACCTGCCGTTTGATTTCGTCCCGCATTTCCTTAATAAACGGTGTGAGGTCTTTCACCTCACCGGATGCGGTTCGTTGCAGCCATATCTGGTGGCTGATTAGGGATGTAAGTAAGCTCATAGATAAACCCTGTGGCGCTAAAGTTAATAGCATACTATAAGAAAGCCCCTTTCGGGGCTATAGGTGAACTTACTGCTGAGTTGGGTCTTGCTGCTGTGCCGACTGCGGGATTTCGCCTGCTACCGGAGCAACAGCACCCAACGGCAGCGGCGCGTCTTCGATAGCGTTCTGAATGTCCTCGTCTGTCCAGTCAGTTACGCCGGCCTTACGCAACGCAGCATAATAAGCGGTGGCAGGTAGCAGGCCTGCGTTAATATCCGCCATCCACTGAGCGCGGTCCTGAGCGGTCATCGGTTGCAGGAAGAACTCCATGTTCAGTTTGAACTCAATCTCTGTGCCTTCACGCAGCCCAAGCATCGCCGCCGCCCAGCGCAACGAATCGGTGTACGCCATGCTTACGTTACGTGCAATTGTCGCCATAACGGACGTATCGGCACCACGTTGCAGGCGGGCCGATTCTGCGGTGATTTGCTGCGTCGGGGTGATAAGCTGCGCACCAATCTGGATTGCCTGATTCTCTTTATCCAGCATATTCTGCTTGGCAAGGTTGTTCTCTCCTGCCTGAACCAGAAACGCGTTTCCGCCGTACCCGATGTTATGGCCTGAACGCGACCCCATGCGAACGCCGTGCGGGTTAGCCTCTTTCCACTGTTCCATGCTCATATTCTCGCCAGGAGCAATGAACAGAGTTGGCTGGCCTACAACGAAGCTGGACTCCTCATTGTCTGCGCTGTTGCGGAAATGCCCGATATTAAGCTCAGCCAACGGTAGCAAAGGTGCATCGTCGATAGTAGCGTCGTTGTTGCTCGCCCCGATGAACGTGAACGGGATTTTGCCGCGTAACTGTCCCCCGAGTTCCGGGAATATTTCGATTACTTGGTCCTGTGCACCCCCTTCGGCATCGAAGCGGTAAATGCGCTGGCGGTAGCGCCCGTCAATCAAATCAAGAACGCGGTATTGCTCACCGAACTTTGTTTCGAACTCTGCGCCCGGTTCCGAGTATTCCCATACCTCACGCAACACGACCATAGTCACTCGGTTAACTGAGCCAACGCGAGTCAATCGCCAGTTGATGATGTTCTCTGCGGTATAGAATGCGATGACCGGGTTTAATAATCCCGCGTTCTGTTCGGCTGCCGTTGCCGCAGCAGTCTCCGGGGCATCAACCAGCAACCCGCCACGGCCAACCGAGTCAATTTCCATTAGCGTATCCTGCGCGTGCTGCCACAGCCCGACACCGGAACCGTCGGCGTTGCGTAACAGGTACTCCAGTTCAGGCGGGATAATCTGCTCGGGGTCTTTGCGCATGACACTGCCGACCATTCCCGCCAGGGTACGTTTTGTGAAGTTGTAGCAGATAGCGCCGTTCTCGTATTCTTCCTGGCGCTGGGCCGCGTAGGTCGGGTCAGGCTCGTTCTTCCCGACGTTGCGCAGGTAACGGATGAGGTCGCCTTCCAGAGCGTGTCGCACCTTCTGCCATTTATCGAAGTGATGCAGCCATTCCCGGTGTTTTGTCTTAACACCCTGATTCTGACCGTTCATAGTTAACATTGAATAATCCTCTTAAAGTGCGAAAGTCACCGGGACGTTAATAACTGGTTTGCGAATCGGCATTTCATACGCGATAGGGTATGTGGTTCCATCATTCTGGTGGTCCACACCACCTGATTTATCCGGTTCGCCGTTTTTGTCGTAAGCCTGTTGCTCAAGGCATCGCGCCGTAACCGGGCAAGCCTGCTCGTTAATCATGACCATACCAGATTCAAGCGCCTTGTTCATTGCTGATACGCGGTCTTTAACCGGCGGGTTTGTTGATTTGGCGCGTACTTCGAAACCAGCCTGCTGTAACTGAGCGATGTCCGAGGTGCTGGCATTATTACTTTTACGGTTTTTGCCGCTGGCGTCCGGGTACATAACGATATAGTGGCCTTTACTTTTCCACCTCTCAGTTATGGCTCGCACTACGTCAGGCGTATCGAACATATCAACCAACTCGGCAACAGCATGCCAGACTTTACCACGTTGCACGTAAACTGTACTCGCCATGTGACCTACGTTAAAGTCCTGCCCGATATACAGAGTCTCGCCAGGTTTGATTGTTTCGCGACTGCTGTTTTTCCTGCGGTCGTAAGCATAGTAGACCGTTCCAGCCGTGAGGTTTACGAACTCGCCGTTGATGTAGGCGTCAATCAATTGCCCCGGGTAGGTGTCGCGCAATGACTGCACATAATCTTCTGGCAGGAACGGGTTAGACAGGGTGGACGCCTGAATCATCTCATAGCCAGGATTCTTTTTGACCACCCAGCGGTCATGTACAAAACGGAATCCTTCCGGCGTAGTGAACACGGAAACGGTATTAGCCGGTTTTGGCGTAATAGGCTTATACGTCCGCGGCAACTGGCGGTTACGGGCGATGACTTTGTTCCACGCGTGCTCGGCGTGTTCCATGTTAAGAGTGTCCAACTCGTCGATTTTTGCACGAAACGATTCGTAACCGACGATTCGTGCTGGATTATCGAGTGTACGCAGGACAAAATCACCGAATTGTCCGGATGACGTATAGATTATGTTGTCGGACTTGTTGTATTTGTACCTCACGCCCCAGTCGGTGAGTTTTTCTTCCATACGAGGTGCAAGGATAAGGCGCACCAGGTCATAAGTCGGCTCGTACATGGCGATGATAGAATCGCTACCGCCTTCCATGCTGTCGAGCAGTGCTGAGTTGCACATAACTTCGGATTTACCGGTACCAAATCCCGCTACGAAGGCGGGGAACTTGCAGTGCATACCGAGAAACGCGCCTTGCGGTTCTGTCGCCGTGATATTAACGTTCACCGGGCACCACCTTAATTGTTACTTCACTGATTGGCTCGTCGCGTACTTCTTCGGTGGCAACAGTTTTATTCAGCCCCAGCTTAGCTGCGGCAAACGTAGCAGAGATACCCGCGGCCCCTGTCTCGGTGAAATACGCCTCTTCCAGTGCCTGTGCTGTCTCCCAGGCTTCTGCAAATGCGGGAATCTCGCGCAGCCACAGCTTAATAATCGGGATAGTGACGCCGATGTGCAGGGCAAAGCGGGCCAGCGACGGTGGTTTGTCCTGAATCAGCGGGCGTTCGTCACCCTTAGACGTAGGCACAAGCTCCCATGACGTGCGGTCAAAGAAACGAATCAATTCGTCGCAATAGTCCGGGTCCCACAACGCGGCGGAATTACGGGATGATTGATAAAGGCTCTGTTTACCGCGCGGTCGTTTACGGCGACGGTTTGCGCTAACAGCTTCTTCATGTGCAGCTTGCACCACCTCTGGCGATGGCTGCTTGAGTTTCAGCTTCATAGAATCCCCTTGCATATGCGTCTGACCATCAGAGCGCATCAGACGCGCCCTACGCGTCTAAAGGGATTATATAAGGGGATTGGGCGGGATGTACAGAAAAGCCCTCAGTAGAGGGCTTGTGGTGCGGTTATTCGGTTATATCTCCGCCGTCTACCAGTGCGATTGGTATTCTGACTTCACCGTTGAATGTTTCGGCATACCAGAACTTCTCGCACTGCGTTACACTGAAAACATCTAGTTCTGACGTAGCGCCTGTTTTCCAGTAGACAGTTAACTTTTTCATCCCCCACTCCCCCCTTTAGCAATGCGTTGCTCTGTTTTAGTGATACCCCGGCGCGTGAATAACACCGGGCTTGTCTTAACGTGCGTCATCAGACGGTTGTTATAAATTACGTGGCGCTCGCAAGCTACGTCTTTGCTGTACTTCGCAATCGTCATTTCGTTGATGCCGGTTTGTCGGCATGTCTCGGCCATCGTGCCGTATTCTTTAATCAGGTTCGGAATGCTGGTAATCATCCTACGAAATTCCTCGTTGTCCACATCGCATTTGGATATTTGTTATCGCGGTCCTGCACTACAGCAATCATGTCACCGCGTTGCACCAGGCAGAAGTGCCGCTGTTGCTCGCCGTTGTAGCGGCGCCAGATTGCTTCTTCGATTTGCTGAGTTAATGTTCACTAAACATTAGTATCTACCCCACAGAAATCCAACCAACAGCCCGATGAAGTAGCTGAGACCCACCAGACTGATAACCACCTCGAGGTCCATACTCTCTACCCCACTATCTCATCACCAAGCCACGCCGTTTCTCGTATATCGTCAACCACGCAGGCGGCATGCTCACGGCTAATTGCAAAAATGTAGAAGCTAAACTTCTTCCCGTCAGCGTCGATGTGGTTAACCGAGTAAGGTTTCCACAGGACGCCCTCGATAACTACTGGTTCAGGCGCTTTCATTCTTCATGCGCTCAAGCAACAACTTAAACGCCTCCAGTTGAAATTCACCGTTAATTGACAGTTGTCCGCATAACGTCTGTTTCTCGGACTCAAGCACCAGAATACGACGCTCGAGTGATGCGATTGTGATTTTAGGCATGACGCTGCACCCCGCATTTAACACACTGCCCACACATATCCTTTGGATTGTAGTCGAACTCGTGTTCGCACTTGTTCAGGTTGAAGCGGTTAATAAGTTCACGGCGTGTCTCATAAAGCGACTCAACCATTTGCTCGGCTACCGCGATTTTAGTATTCAGGACATGCATCACGTGGCTGATGTCTACGCCACCGTTAACAGCCTCCACCATCATCTTTTCGTATTCGTTATTGGTCATTGTTCACCACCTCAAATACGCACTCACTTTCGAAGCCTTCAACTTCAAGAGAGTTATTGAGGTAGAAGGCTCCAACTCGATACCCATAACTCGGTAGCGCGACGGCTTCGTACACCCCGTTTAGGGTAAGCTCGGCCCAATCACCCTTAAGAAACACACATTTTACTTTCATTTCTTCTCTCCCCACATGCGATTGAGATACTTGTTCTTGTCCGGCCCGGGGAAACTGTTACGTTTCATCAGTTCCTCGCGTGTCGGGAACCGGGGTGTGATTAACCTTACGTCCTACTCGTAATGGTTGGCTCACTGGACCTTGTTCGCTCATTTCTTCTCTCCTGCGAGTTCCATATTGAATACAATACGAACGTTTTCCAGGGGCGTAGTACCTACTAGCTTTGCCGCGTAAGCCCCCGCATCTCCAGATTGGTGAAACTGGCCGCAATCAACATACTCATCCCCGTTGAAAAAAGAAACAACGAAACAACCTTTACCAACTTCCGTAACTATATTTTTCATTTCTTCTCTCCTGCATAAGCTGCTTTAAGTGTCTGCATCGCGGCGAACCAGAACGCAGCCGCGGGGATGCTGTTGCTCAGGTTACTAACGGCGATGCGTGCCATCAGCTGTGCGTCTTTGAATGCTTCGATGTCTGTGATTTTCATCTTTTCTACTCCGTTCTCGTTGTCGGTGGAGTAAATATAGTAGGGTCGCAGGTAATAGTCAACTAGTCATCGCAGATGATAGATAAAAAAAATCCCGGCTGGGTCAGGGCCGGGATAAAACTGGAGAGCAGAGGGGTGGAACATTAGGTTGGTGAAACCAGTATGAAGCTGCCGTTGTTGGGTGTCAACCCTCGCCGTAGCCGACAGACTCGTCGATATCGTCCCGCGACTTAACCGGGTTGGTAAACTCTTGTAACGCCATAGTGGCCTCCAATAAGCAAATACGAAAAACTTGGCATGAACAGAATACTAAACGCCTTCGTATTCGTCCATCATTTTACTGCACGTCCGATAGCCTCCGCCTCCTGCCACGGTCTACCGTCGAACAGCGCCAGACGGCCTGCTGTACGGCGGCGCAGGCCGAGTAACGGTTTGCCGTTCTGGTTGATGAACAGCGCCAGTTTAGCCCGCAGAGTCGCGGTATCACCAGAACGCAGCGCCCTACCCGTGCCGGTAGTAGCTGCAATCACACCTGCGCCAGCGTTGTAGACCAGGTCGCACACTGCATCGAACTGTGCCTGTGTCATCGAATGGTGTGCCGCCGCATCGACAGCGGCTACAGCCTTAGCCATGTCACGGTTCAGTAACAGGAGGCCCTGCCCCGGTGTGATGGTCTTACCGGGTGTTACGTCTGGGCCGTAGTGACCGTACCCGATAGTCAGGTACTTTTCGTTCGGCGTAGCGCGATACGCAGTTCCGCGGAATCCCTCGAATGCAGCGGTGAAATGCAACCCATTATCTGAAATGTTTCGAGACACGCTTATGTCCTCCGTATGACAGCCACGCCTGGCGAATCTGGCGCAGCGCAACTAATGTGATTAATGTCTCAGGCAACGTTGGTGACATGCTGCCCTGTAACAGGTGGATACATCCGGCGGCACAGACAATAGCGGTCAGGATATAGAGCACCCGACCAAATAGTCCGTCGTCTATACTCGGATGATACACGTTAAACAGCGATGTGCCTCCGATTGCCAGCATACCGCCGAACCAGAATAACTCATTCATCCGGGCCTCCTCGACGTGCGATGTATTCTCCGGCGACGATGCCAGAAAGGCGGGAATAGATAGGCATCCAGAGAATGGCAATGATGAAGCCCAGGCCGGCGATTTCACGGTCACCCGTGATGCCGAACCATTGAGCTGCCAGAGGTGCACCAAATACGGCGCAGGTGAAGCCGGTTGCGATAAAGCAGAAGCCGTCAACAGGGCCGGAAATGACGGTCTTATGTTGCCGTAGTCCGATTACCCCTCCGGCTAGCGCGGCAGCCAGAAGCCACCCCGTCACTGTTTCAGTAAATTTATCCAAGATGAATCCTCCAGGTGCGTATTAAGTATGCAGTAACTGGAGGATACCACGGGTAGGATTTATCCTAATAACGGTTTATTTATGACGCCAGATGTATTGTCGTCTCTGCGGTTTCGTCGGAATATCATCGTATCCCAGCGATTTCCAGTAATTAAATAGCCGATTAGCGATTGCAGCGCGTTCCTTTGTCTTGAACTCACCGAGATTCACGGCCTTCCCGTTCTGAAACCCACAGGCGCGTACCGCTTTGCGCCTGGCCTGAATCTCAGGGTACAGCGCGTTACGGCGACGCTTGTGTATGCGCGTCTTCGCTCTCGGTGACAGCGGCACAAGGCCGCTTCGTTTCAAGATGTCAGTTGCAAGGGACATTATCTCTCCTGTTTACCAAGTCGCTTAGGTGAGCAGATAGCGCGTACCTCCGAATCGTTGGGCTTGTCACCCTGAAACAGGAAGTGCGCGTTCTCCGCAGCGCGTGCCGCTGACTGGCACGCCTCCATAGAATAAAACGTTTCTGATGCCACCAGGTGCATCTGGCCTGCGGACAGTACCCAGATAAATAGGATGCTGGTCATTTCTTTAACCCACATATTCTGCACATCATCAAAGCACCTTTATTGTAAAAGCACCTTTATTGTAAAAGCACCATTCGTGCTCGCAGTCCCGAGTGTCTTCTTTACGGCAACCGGATTGCTCGGCGGCGCACTCTCCGTTGCGTAGAACTTTGTAAGGCTCAATATTCCCCGTAGCCTTAACCAAGGCGACATGCAAATCCCTAAGCTGCGCCCGCGCATCACGTAACTGGTTTTTAAGTGACTGCACCTCATGCGCCAAGTCTTCGCACTGGTTGTTATTTACCTGCTGCCGTAGTTGGTCAATCAGGTACTCGAATACTTCGTTTTTGTTACTCATCTTCTGTCTCTCCTCTCACTAGAACTAATGGATAGGTACAATACTTGCGGTTGTTATCCCGTTTGAAATATAAAAATCGAGTGCATCACAAGCCCAATCTAGTCTGCACCATCCGCTCAATTTTTTATCCCCATCAATAATTATGTATTTTTCGTATCCCATATTGACACCTCTCGTTTATTCAACAGCGCCTGTTATCGCTATAAGGCCGGTGTTACCGCGGCGGCGATACTTACGAATCACCGTTTTAAGTTCGTCGTTGCTACTCTGATGCCCGAAAGTGATAGGCAACTCTTCTCCGCCCGACATCCCGAACTCGGTGTCTGTCGGTTTGTCCCTCCACCCCTGGATAAAACCGAAACGGTCACGGGTTATGTACCTGTAGTTGTTAGGTAGGGGCAACTCCAGCCCCTCAAAATCAACGGTAGCGGTGTAGCTGCTAAAATTCATAGTCAATTACCCCGAACTCATTGATGATTTGCGCCTTGTAGAAGTTGCCGTTTGACGCCAGGTGGTACGCCTGTGCCATAGACATCTCACGGTAAGTTGCGGTGCTGTTTTCGAATTCCATAACCATCAAAGTAACCATCTTCTGTCTCTCCTCTCGTTCGTGTAAATGAATAGTAGCCTATTCTATCTTAGCGTGCAAGTAAATTTTATTGGTGTTTGTACTGTCACCACGGGACAGGTTACGAGGTCATCCTCTGCAACACATCCCATAAATCGGTCTCTGCCTCGCGTTTCCTACTCCCAGCGTCGTCCACGCTATAGTAATCCGCAGTTGCGTAGTCCGCGTGTGCCTCTGCAACTGCGATAATCGCATCATATAATGATTGCGCTTGTTCTTTAGTAATCATTGTTGCGTCTCCTGCAATAGTCACTTCGATTGTTGCGTTTGGTGAAAGTGTCGCTTTTTGACGACACTAATCTAAAGTTGTACGCTGCTGTGTAGCAGCGTAAGTCACTCAGTAAAATCCCAAACTATTGAACATCACACTTCCGGCGGCTCTGGTAGCGGCATCCAGTGAGTTACATCTTCCCGGTCCACCGTAACCTCCCACGGCTCTATCCAGCTATCCCAATACCCATCACAATCTAACCACATCACCTCAACGTTATCCCCATCTGAAACCAGCACATCTTCAAAATCACCCGGCATCCGCTCACTACACTTAATCCACTCGCTCATATCTCACCTCGTATTCATCGCATACTGCACACCAGCTTTCCACGCCCGCCACGCGAGACGCGTCCTAACGTTCAGGTACTCTTTCTTCGAACCCTTGTTAACAGGCAGACCCTCGACGACGGCCCAACGTTCGAATGCTTCTCTCATAACTCGACCCCCAGAACCTCGCATTCGGAATTGCAGACGAACAAATACTCACGGCAATGGTTTATAACAAATCCGTACTCGCCACGAATCTCTACGTCGAACTCATCACCAACAGAGACGCCAAAGTACGCAAGGCTAACGTCCTGGTATCCATTAGGGCATGTTTGTTCAACATCAGTTATACGAATTCTCATTAACGGCAACCTCCCTCAGAGTCGTCGGCACTAGCATCATGATTCGATGCCGTTCTGGATTTAAATTCCGCGTTGAAACCTAACTTTGTTAAGACGCAGTAATGGTCGAATGCTTCGCTTCTGCTTCTTGTTGAATAACTAAATCTTCCACCTACATATACGTCGTAAATTAATTCTTCCATCACTTCGCCCCTTTGAATTTAAAATTGTTGCCGATGAGTTCTATGTCTTTCGCATACAGGAAACCGTAGTGGATTCCGCTTTTTACCTTAACAACGTCATACATTTCTAAGTACCATTCTACGAAGTAAAAATCCCTCGTCCCTTTAACTTTTAACCAACTGACCCTTCTTAAACATAACCCTCACTCCTCTGTCTCGTTTCGATAAGTGAATAGTATCCTATTATGTTGGGGTGTGCAAGAGAATAGTTACGTTGCCGTTGTGATTCTTCAGGCAGGGTTGTGCCTTTATTCTTATTACTTGGTAACTAAAGGGCAGGCCTTAAGCCTGCCCAATAATCGTTACATTTTTACGGTTGCGAATCTACGGCACATTAAGAAAATCAGATACTTAAGAGATATGCCGCCGGTGAGAATAGAGCTTGCCCAGGGCAACCGGAGATACTTAGGGAGGAAAGTTACGATAATTCTTATGTTCAGTAAACTTTCGCTTAACACTTTGCTTGCGCTGCGCGCAACTGCGTTTTAAGCGGTTTTACAAGGTGAACAGGAATCAAAGTAACTAAGATATAGAAGCACCTTAAACGAAGATTTCCATAATGTCAATAGGTGCGATTATGTTTGATTTCCCATTATTCGCAATGTATACTTGATCCCGTTAACTGATAATGAGGGTTTGAGAATGGTTACTTTGACAGAAGAACAGTTGAAAGAGTTGCTGATAGAAGCGTGGTTTAACGGGCATGGCGAGAGCAGATACTGCCCCAATAAATACGGCGCAGCTACAGCGTTCGCACGGGAAACAATTAAGGAGATTAAAGATGACACAGAATGAAGTGGCCGAGCGTATCGGGGTTACTCGTCGAACGCTGAATAACTGGTTAAAGAGTGGGAAGTTCCCGGATTGCTGTATTCGCATTATGGGCCGCCGTCAGCCTGGCACATTTGACCCGGAGAAAGTGGAAGCGTGGATTAAGGAGAACGTGAAATGACCGAGTTCCAGTCACGCGTATTTACGGCAGTCGTTTCATTAACGCGTAAAAAAGGTTCGTGCAGCGTTATGGACTTGCGCCGTAGTTATTTTAGGTACTATAGTTCCGCCATTATTGAAGCGTCGTTACGTGTGCTGGTTAAATCTGGCGTCGTGAAAAATGTTGGCGGGAAATATAGTGCTGTTGCTGAAGTTCGCGGAATGACCGCTACTTTAGAAGACCTGGAATAAAAGAAAGCCCCGACGTTAGAGCGCCGAGGCCAAATTACTTGCTGAAGGAAATACAACATGTCCGATGTAATTTTATCCTACTCGTGGTCTCGTCGCAACGCGCGGGCGGAGAAAAAGGATATAAACGTCAGAACCACACACACGGCAACACTGGACGACCTGAAAGAGTTAATCCAGCCGCTCGATGTTGTGCGAGATGGGGTTAACCCGAAGACAGCGCCAGGCTATATTACTGCCGCGTGCGACTCTACGCACAGCACCGTAAAAGACCCGGAAACTGGAGACTTTAAGCAGGCGCGTAAAGGCTTCTTCTATCGCTGTGATGCGTCTGTAAGCAAATCGTCGCTGGCGTACCTGGATTTCGACAGCGCAACGCCGGAAGAGTACCAGGAAGCTGTGCGCCTGGTTAAGCGCAGCCGCCAGGCGATGTGCCTCTATACCACGGCATCTCATACCGAGGAGTCACCGCGCTTTCGCGTCGTCATGCCGCTGACCCGCCCGGTTGAAGGCGGTGACATCATCCGTGTTCGTCATGGGTTGCTGGAACACTTCTTCAAAGGCATGGGCGCCGACCGCAGCGGGTTTACCCTGTCGCAGCCGATGTATCTGCCCCCGGTTGGCTCTACCGTTATCTGGTCGCGGCGCAACGACCTGATTGACCCGGACGAATTACTGGAAGGCATCCCCGCCGTTGACGTTAGCAGCGCATCGGATTACCAGATACCGGAAGAACTGCGCACCGCGTTTACTGATGCGTTCGAAGCACTGGCGTTCGAATACGGCGGCATCATGACGCCGCGCGGCCTTAAGATGCCAGCTACGCCGGAACACGCAGAAAACTACAGCGACCCTACGCCGCGCCCGGACGACTTCCTGCTGTGCTTCCCGCGAGAGGGCTACGAAGCGCCGAACGTAACCATGATTCACGACACCGACATTACGGCAACCGAAGGTATGTCGCCGAAAGAGGTGTGGAAGTATGCGTGCGATGCGACCGGGCTGCCGTTCAGTGAAGTCGCCGAGGCTATCGGATGGGGTGCGCGTGAATCTGTTTCATGCAGCCTCGACGACCTGGAAGATGACGAGGACTCAGAGGAGGACGAGTTACCGGAGCCGGTAAAGGCTGATTTCGTCGTAGAAGGGTACATGCCGTCGGATTGTATCTGGGATATCGTCGGGGAGTCCGGCACGTACAAATCATTCTATACGCTGGGGATGATGTACCTTAGCGCCGCCGGATACCGGTTTGCGGGGGCAGATACTCAGCGTTGCCACCATTTCTATATCGACGGTGAGGGTGGCGCGGCCACACGTACACGTATTGATGCGCTCGCGGCTAAATACGGCGCGGAAGGTAAAGATTATGTACACGTCATCGATATGGGCGAAGTCGGCAAACTGAAAAGCCTGATTAAGCTAATGCGCGAAACTGCTGGCGGCGAGCCTATCGGCATGGTTGCATTCGACACCCTTAACCAGACGCTGGCCCTGACGATTGATAAGTTCGACGAGAACAGTTCATCAACGGCAATCGGTATGGGTAAAGTTATCGCAATCATGAAAGAAGTACGCGACGCGACTAAAGCTGCGGTAGGCGTTGCCCACCATACGCCGAAGGGGGGAAAGAAAGCCCGCGGCAGCGGGGCGTTGTATGCAGGCGTTGATGTGGAACTGACAATTGAACGTGCAACTGACCGTCAGATAAACGTATACCACTCTAAATTTAAGCACGGGCCTCAGCAGAAAACGGTTGGCATGGTTCTGGAGTCGGTACAGTTCCGCGAAGCACCACCGCCGAAAGAGTACCGTGCAGTTGAGTTCCTCGGTAGCACAGAGGAATACGGCACAATCGTAAACCTCGACCTACCGGAGCCGCACAAGGCGCTTGTGTTGATGCCGTGGGGATTCGAGCCGTTCAAGACTGACGAGGAGAAAGAGCGGGAAGAAGGGCTGACAAAGGAAGGTAAAGAAAACGTAAGGAATGCTGTAAAACGTGGGAAGGATGAAGGGCGTAAGGAATCAATACTCGCCGCGCTGGAAGACCTGCAACAGTCCGACGACACCGGACGAGGTTTTACCCAACGGCAGATAGTAGCGAACTCAGGCGACCACGCCATCACCAACCACCATCTTGAGAAGATGCTGAAAGACGGTGAGTTGATGCTTGGATGCGATGTTAACGGTGAAGTTATACCTGGTACCTACCGGATACCAGAAAAGATGGGTGACAGATTAAGGCCGAAGACAATATACGAACCGAATGAAATGTTGACAGTGACAGAGGAAGATTTGGAGTAGGTAAAAAAGAAAGGGGCGTTAAGCCCCTTCACCGAACGCCAGCCACTTGGCGTCTACTTCCAGCACTTCCGCCAGTTTAAACAGCGTCGCCGGGCGGACGTCCTGAGTTACACCGAGCGCAAGCTGGTTAATCGCGCCCTGGGAAACGCCAGCCAGAACGGCCAGACGGCGCTGGGAGATGCCGAGTTCTTTACGGCGTTGTTCTACACGGATGCCTAGTTCAGATGGTTGCATATCAATTACTCCTTAGTTAGTTGATATGTGAATAGTACCATATTAATTATTTTAGAAAAGCCCATTGACACGTGAATAGTTTGCTATTATAGTCAGCACATACCAAACGAGAGGAGAGAAACAAAATGACCAATAACCGCAAAGCAAAAATTCTGTTAGGACTTGATATTGCCTTTGGGACTAAAGAAACAGCGCGCTACCGGGTAAGCAACAACCGCGTTGGCTTCTTCGACAAGTCCACTGGCCAGTTAGTTAAAACCGTTAAATATAAATAAACAGGAGAAAGAAAAATGTTAGAGAAATTCTTAGTATTACTGGAACGTTTCGTAGTTGCCCATGAACTGATTGCGGCGAACAGTGCGAAACGTCCTGCGCCCCAAACTGAGCGCGCAGGTGAAATGCTTGTAGACGTGTCGGTTACGGGAGAGGTACTTGAAGTCGACCCAGGCACTGGCGTCGGGAAAGAAATCCCGGTGGAAGGTGAAGACATCGTCGACACACAACCGGCAGAAGAAGAGAAGCAGAAACGCAATCCACGTAAAGCTAAAGTAGAGGAACCGACTCCAGAGCCTGAAGAAGAGAAGGAAGAAGTCGATTACCAGTCTCTGCGCGACCAGATTCAGGCTATTGACGATGCAATTAACGAAGGTCCGAGCGATGCCGCGTGCGATGATTCCGATGAACTGCTGGAAGAGTTCACCGGTAAGAAGATGAAGATTGCCGCGATTAAAGACGAAGACTTGGCTGAATACCTGGAACGCCTGACGGCAATCAAGAACAAGTATTTCGAAGAAGAATAACTATCTGGCGGCCTTCGGGGCCGCTTTAACTGAGGGTCGGAATTATGAAATACGAAGAAATGAGCGATTTTGAAATTAATTGTGCGGTGGCAGCCGCATTAGATTTAAATGAACATTTGTTCTTCCCGTCTGGCGTCGAATACCTTGATAGTGATACCGATGATTCAGACATGGGGCCCATATGGCAAACAAGAATGCCGTTTGTTAAAGGTTTTAGACCGTATAATGGTAATTTATTTAACCCGTGCAACAACATAGATATTGCGTGGCAAATTATTACTCAAAATCATATATCGATTGAATGCGTTACAGTTAACCGGCACACGTTTACGTACCGCGCATATCACTCTGCATCTTTCACCAAAAGTACGCACGAAAACCCCCTACGCGCCGCGATGATTGTCTTCCTTAAAATGCAGGAGGCAAAGAAATGATTTACCAACTCTACCGCGCCGTAGACAGGCGAGATAACACAGAGGCGCTATGGCTGTTGCGTGCACCGTCAGGTGCGCACCAGATGGAAGAGATGGCGTATTTAGGTAAAGTACCGCGGCCTAAAGATATAGGCCGTCACGTGTCGCAGATTAAGCGCACGACTTTTGCCAAACCTGACTTTTATGTCTTCGAGTCGATGTATGGATGGGCCTTACATTGCGACCATAAGACACGGCATTTAATCGACCAGTGGGAGAACAGGGTATGATTTACTGGGCGATATTTACTTACACTAACGCCACGGCTACAGAGCACAGCCGATACTTGGACGTAGAGGATGCATACGCAGCATACGATAATCTTGATTTTGATACTTTTGACGATGCTTGGGTGGAGAGGGTAGAAGAATGACGAACCGTAAAGCGCGTTTTCTATTTGTTAAACGTAACCAGCCTTTTCGAGTAAGCAACTCGACTTGGCTGATCATCTTCAACCGTAGCGGCGACACGTGCGCCTATAAACGCAAAACACGTAAAGTTAAATGGGGCGGGAGTTTAAGAGCATGAAACTAAAAGAACGCGGCGGCAATAATGATGTACACGCTTTACTGTCGCCGTCTGGTGCTAAAAAGTGGCTTACATGCAGTGCATCACTGGCCTGCGAGAAAGATATTCCTAACACGTCAGGTAAAGCCGCCGTATTAGGCACGGCTATGCACACGATAGCGGAGATGCACCTTAACCAGTATATCAAAGGCACTGCGTTGCCGTTAGAGCGTGAGGTCGGCGCTTACGTGCTGGACGAGGGTAAAGGCCAGATTAAGGCGCTAAACAGTCCGATGAAAGGCGCGGTACTGATTACGGCTGACATGATTGAGCAGGTGCGCAAGTACACCGACTACTGCAAAGAGATTATCGATGTAGCGACTTACACCAAACTGGAAATGCGTGTCAATCTTACCGAGGTATTGCATCCTGGGTATATGTTTCGTGTTGCTGGTGAGCAGGGTGATGGCAACGCCGGGGTTTTTAAAACTGTGGAGACATTCGGAACAGCCGACTTAGTGGCGGTTATAGAAGGCTTTACGGGTGAAAGTAACTCAGCGATGCTCATTATCGGCGACCTGAAAACTGGGCGGCATCGTGTCGAAGCGAAAGAAAACAAACAGCTTATGCTTTACGCGCTCGGTGTTTATCGCCGACTCAAGAGGCGTTATAACATCACAGTAGTGCGCCTGGTTATCTTCCAGCCGTATGCTGGCGGAGCGTCTGAGTGGGACATCTCAGTTGAAGGTCTGGAACTGTTCGCCAAGTTCGCACAGAAACGTGCACTGTTGGCACTCGATGCGTATTTCCGTGGCAAGAAGAACCTGAAAGCGTCGGACTTCAAACCGTCGGTAGATGGTTGTCAGTGGTGTCGGTTCTCTGAACAGTGCGCCGCGCGTACAAAGACGGTTAACGCTGTGTTGGCGGAAGAACTGGAGGACAATACAGATGTATATCGTACAGCCGTAGAACGTGTGGCTAAGTTCTGCAACGACGCGGACTATATGAGCGTTTGGGAGGATGTTCAGCCGAGTGATATTCTTAAGTTGCTACCTGACGACACAGATTTACCTAAGAAGCCAGTGAGAGATGACGACTTTGCGCTGGAACTGACACCGGAGCAACTCGTAGCTGAGTATGAGAAGTTGCCGCTGTTGCGCCAGCACATCGACAAGGTCGAGAAAGCGATGGCTGCCGCGTTGCATTCCGGTAAGAAAGTGCCGGGGTACAAGCTGGTTGAAGGTCGTCCGGGTAATCGTGCGTGGAAGGACGCCGAGGCGGTATACGAGAAATATGGTTACAAGCTGACTAAAGAAGTGCTCATGACGCCAACTGAAGCGGTTAAAGTAATACCGGAAGAAGAACTGAAAGACTTTATTACCCGTAAGCAGGGCGCACCATGTGTCGCAACGGCGGACGACAAACGTCCTGAATGGAATCAGGTAACAGAGGAGGATTTAGAATGATTCGTAGGATGTTCAGGGTGCTTGGCGGACTTGTAGCGTTTTTAAGCTACCACTTTATGATGTTGCCGGTTTATTCTCTGCTTTTTCCATTAATAGCCTATCTTGCGATTAAGCATAAAACCGTAGAACTGGACGAGTTAATGGAGGTTAAGGAGATGAAGTTTGTTCAGAATTTGGAGTTGGCCTTTCGAATACGTATTGATAGTTGAGAAAATAACTGGCTGGAAGGGTTGACACCTGAATAGTTAGCTATTATATTTCTAATCACTGGCCGGGCAGATTCCCGGAGTAAACTGAAAAGCGAGAAATTAAGATGGGTATTAAACTGAATCTGCGTAAAGTAAACACTGCTTGGGTTAACGTATTCGAACGTGCTGCCGACTCTGAGGACAAGAAAACCGGTAAACTTATTAAGGGCAAATATCAGGTTACGGTTCTTATGCAGCCCGACCACCCTCAAATCGACGCGCTTTATGATACCGCGCTGGAAGTTGTAACAGAGGCAATCGGGGCGGCTGCTGCCGAGAAATGGATGAAGGCCAACTACGGCGTAGACCACCACGCGGACAAATGCTGCGTCCGTGACCTGGCAATGCGCGATAATCCGATTGAGGATTTTGAAGAGGGTCTGTATTTCCGCGCTACTAACAACCGCCAACCGGTGATTATGACATCTGCTAAAGGTGAAAAACAAACCGAGCCTGATTTCAACATCGACGGGCAGGAAGTAGAAGGCGAGCAGGTATATAGCGGGTGTGTGGCTAACGTATCTGTAGAGTTGTGGTGGCACAAAGAATGGAAAAACCTGTGCGCTACCATCCTCGGCATCAAGTATGCGGGGCGAAGGTAAACGCTTCGGAGGCTCCAGTGTAGTAGCGAGCACCGACGACCTGGAAGACGACGAAGAAGATGAAGCACCGCGCCGCGAACGTCGCCGCCGCTAATATCTGAATCAATTTAACTAAGGCCCTTCATTGGGCCTTTTTACTAAGGGTCGAAAATAATGAGTTACCTGTTCTTAGACTTTGAAACATTCTCCGAAGCCGATTTAAAGAAAGTCGGTTCCTACGCTTACGCCGAACATCCAACTACAGAAGTGCTTATCTGTACCTATGCTTTTGACGACGAGCCTGTGCAGGTATGGGATTGCACGGACGGCAGCGACATGCCAGGGGATTTGCACCGCGCACTGCGCCGCCTGGTTAAGCCAAACAGCCGCATCAAGATGGTGTGGCACAACGGTGGACTTTTCGATAGGCTCATCATGAAGCACTGCTGGGGTTTCGATATCCCCGTAAGCAACACCATTGATACGATGATTTGGGCGTTTCGTCACGCGCTGCCGGGTTCACTTGATGCACTGTGTGAAGTGCTGGGCGTATCCGCGGACAACGCGAAAGATAAACGCGGTAAGGCGCTGATTCAGCGTTTCTCTAAACCGACGCCGAAGAACTACAAAATTCGCCGCTACACTGCTGAAACTCACCCTGACGAATGGGCGCTGTTCATCAAATACGCCGTGAGCGACATCACTGCGATGCGTGAAGTCTTCCATAAACTGCCGCGTTGGGGTAACTCCGAGTTCGAAGACCGTGTACTGGAACTGGACCAGTTAATCAACGACAGAGGCTTCTTTGTTGACACGGCTCTTGCTGAGGCGGCGGTAGCGGCAGTTGAACGCCACAAGCAAGAGCTAAAAAACGAGGCCCGCGCGAAATTCGGGGGGAAACTAACGGGCAAAGATTTCCTGCCAATACTTCGGGAGCTGGCACCGGCCTACAATATTTATAATGCGCAGAAAGCAACGCTCGAAGGTTTGCTAGAGGACGATGACCTGCCTGATGATGCGCGTACAATCATTGAGATGCGCCTCGGCGCGGCCTCCACGGCGTCGACAAAATACAAACCGCTCCTGCTAGGACGGTCCAAAGACGGACGCCGCCGCGGTTGCATCCAGTACGGTGGGGCAAAGCGCACTTTACGATTTGCGGGTAAAGGGTTCCAGCCGCAGAACCTGTCGCGCGGGTACTACCATGACGACCCAACTAATGAGGAAAAGAAACTTGTACGTCAGCCGTGGGAGTCCGACGAAGACTGGAACCGCAGGCTTAACCCGCTATCATTTGGTATCAATTTGCTTTTAAAGGGTCGGGCGCATCGCCGTTTTGATATATCTAAACTAACGGCCTCAACTGTCCGCAGTTGCATCATCCCGGAAAAAGGCAATAAGTTGCTCGTTGCCGACTACTCAAACGTGGAAGGGCGTGGGTTAGCCTGGACGGCGGGGGAGGCGTCTGCCCTTGAGACGTTCCGCGCGGGGATTGATATTTATTGCGCCACTGCGGGCAAGATGTTTGGTATGGACCCTATAGAACTGAAAGCCACCCGTAAAGACCTACGACAGGTCGGGAAATGTTGCGAGCTCGGCCTCGGCTACGAGGGGGGTGTAGGGGCCTTCATGACTATGGCTAAAACTTACGGGCTGGACCTCTTTAAAATGACGGAGACAATGCGGGGGACATTCCCTGACCATATATGGGCCGCCACTGCCCGAGGCTATGAATGGGCGCGGATCCAGGAGGCTAAGCGGCCTCCAAAACCTGGTAAAAAGGATGAACGGGCCTCTTACGTGCTGCCTAAGGAAGTGTGGCGTACCTGTGATGCTATCAAGCGCATGTGGCGGGAGGCCCATCCGGAAACAGTGAAATTCTGGAACGACCTTAAGGATTCAGTGATTGCCGCAATCAGAAATCCTGGGCGAGAGTTTTGGGCGGGGGCCAGGGTCCGCCTCAACGGCGACAGAGCTATTCGCATCTGGCGTACTAAAGAGAAAGACAGACAAGGTAACTTTTGTGCCAGGTTGGTGGTTGTGCGTGGAATTGCCGTCCGGGCGCATCATGTCCTACCCTGGTATAGGTTTAAGCGTCACTAAAGAGACCGACGAGGACGGGCGCGTAACAACTAACGTTCGCATTAAATACCAGGGCGAAAATCAGACTACCCGCCAGTGGACAACTTTGTACACCCACGGCGGGAAATTGTGTGAAAACATTATCCAGGCGTTGTGTCGTGATTTACTGGTTAACGGACTCCTGACGGTCGAGGCAGCAGGCTACCCAATTGTACTTCACGTACATGACGAATGTGTCGCCGAAACGCCAGACACACCGGAGTACACGGTTAAAGAGATGGGTGATCTGCTATGCTCATTACCTGAATGGGCTAAAGGGTTCCCGTTAACATGGGCTGGGGAAGAGGTGTACCGTTATGCCAAGTAAACTGATTATCGCGGTACTGGCGGGATTCGCCGCCGGGGTCTACTGTCACGAGGGTCAATACGGCATGATGGTTGCCATATTGGGCATGTTCATCGCAATTTATCTGTGGGTGCTGGAATGAAAATTTACTGGTTCTACGAAGAAGACTGCCGAATCTGTCCGCGCTGCGGTATTGAGCATACAAAACGGGAGGGGTGCATAGATGAGTACGCCTGAGGGGCGCGTGCAGAAATATGCAAAAGAGCGATTCGAGGCCCTCGGTGGCCTCGTTCGAAAACTTTCCTACGAGGGTCGCTCTGGCGCTCCTGACCTGCTGGTAATTCTCCCCGGCGGAATCATCTGGTTCGTCGAGGTTAAGAAAGACGAAAACACGAAGCCAGACCCGCACCAGTTACGGGAGCATGGGCGGATGCGTAAACGTGGTGCAAATGTTTTTGTAGTTGGTTCGATAAAACAGGTTGACACCTTAATAGCGGACTATTATAGTAAGCGCATACCCCAACAATATAAGGAATTATAAAATGGCTATCGAACTTCAACTGTCAGTAAACACCAATGATTATGGGTTCAATCGATTCATCTGTACGCATCGGTAAAATACACAGGGGGCGTCAGTTAATTACTCATGGTCTATGAAGGTTTTCGGAAGTGAACCGTATCCGTGGGTTTCGGGTCAGTTGGCTGCAAGGTGCTGGCAGAAGACGTCGCTAAAAGGGCTGTCTGTAGACTTCACAACGGCTGGAGAACTCATTAAGCAAGTTCAAGCCGAATTATCTAACTAATACAGGCCCCTTCGGGGCCTTAACTATAAGGAATTAGAGAAATGAAAACACGAATATGACCGCAAACCAGCACGCGACATCGTACCTGGCGACATGATTTTCAACGTTAAGACCCGTCGTCCTGTTGCCGTTGATACGGTGTTCGTCGAGTCAAATGGCAAACTGGTTATCGAAGATAGTAACCGGTAACGTTACGGCGT
>CYGL01000287.1_pt1 | contig 23329 bp, 34 predicted proteins | sample 485531 | NCBI WGS metagenome assembly CYGL01 (sample SAMEA3497897, study PRJEB9818) | human gut metagenome | reverse complement strand
GGCAGAAGTAGATTTAGGAAAAGTTGTAGGGGAAAAAGGTGCAACTGGTGAACGAGGTCCAGCAGGTGCAACTGGTGAACGAGGTCCAGCAGGTGCAACTGGTGAAAAAGGTATTACACCACCATTTTTCCCTATAATGCTTTCTGTATATTCTTCTGTTGTGTTAATGTTTTTACTGCTTGTTTCATTATCTGTAATATTTGTGCTACCATTGTCACTAATTTCATTTATAGTAGCACTTGTTAAATAGGTATTATTTTCAATTCCAGTCAACCCACCTTGCGGTGTATCACTATATCGTTCTTTCCTATTACTGTTAGTGTTACTTTGAGCTGTGCTAGTGTTATCTTTTGTTCCACTCCCTTTTTCAGTACCTTTTCCACTATGTGTTGTAGTCACCTCAACATCATGCATCGGGTTAAATTCAATTCTAGCACTTTCATATAACTGATTATAATACGGCATAATTTCCTCTAGTCTTGTATTAACCCACAATAACCACAACCCAACAGTTTCACAGCAAATTTCACGCATGTAGTAATGTTTCAAAATTTTCTTGCAAAGAATACTGCGATATTCTTCATCAAAAAAGCTAACCTTAGATGTAAAAATTTTGTCCCATGAAGTATTTAAAATATTGTCAACATCACCGAACCCCTTAGAAATTTCTAACCCACTTTTGCTTTCACAAATAAACCTAACTTGTGTAGTGTATTTACTCATTATAATCACCGCCTAACGTATCATTATCAATTTTATCAATATTCTGAAAATCTTCACGATAGTTAACCTCAATATTAGTCCCAAACATAGCATTGATTTTTTTCAACCGCTTCACGTCTACTATTCAGCCTGCTATATCTACTTGCAATAGTTCCACCTAGATTTCTTGTAACTTCATCCGTAACCATTCGCTCTTTCTTTTGTGTACTAATATTACTAACACCTATATAAGTCAAAAATTCATTCCAAACTTGCGTTTTTAATTCATACAATTTATCAGCAATATAAGGCGCGCCAGTTTGTAAAACTTTTAAACTATTCAAGTCTAAATTTTTATCACCAAAAATAAAAGGTTCGTTTCCCTCGTATTGTTTATACAAGTTTAATAGTGTTAATCTTTGTTTTTCTGTGCCTTGTACCAAACAAGGTGTTTTCTGTGCGTTAATATTTACATCAATCATTCTATCAAGAATATACAACTTTCTAGACAATTATTCTTATATGCATAACACTATTAGTATGCATGTAATTCGTTCCACACAATAACACTATCATTATCATTTAACTCTTTCTGAAAATTGTTATAACCAGAATAAGCTCTTCTTTTAATCGGGTAGCCATAAACATTTAGTTTCCCCTGCGTAATACAATCTAAACACAAGTTACCCATTACTTCATCATACAAAATAAACTACACAACCATTTTCAAATAGTTTTAGTTCAATATATCTAGCGTCAACGCTAATAGGTAAGTTTTTCCATTCAAAAACTGTAATAGTTAACTCTGTTAATCGTTCAACATATTCTTCATAAGTTAAATTATTAAGTACAGCAGAACTACAAAATAAATCTGTTGCACCTTTTCTTCTTCCCATACCATACCACCTCACACATTAATCACTAGGGCTATTATCTAAATTATAGTGTCCCACTTCATCACCATTTTTCCAGAACGTAACGCCATTGTCATATATAGAACAAATCTTACGCATATCATCACAAGGCACTGAACCAGTTAAGGTTATCCCTGCTGTTTTCACAAAATTCCAGTGTGGTCTGCTATTTCTATTAGGCGTTTTACATCTGTTAGTTGCGTACCCATACATAGTGAAATAATCATCAATAATTCTAGCAAACTGTTGTCTAATCACCATGTGATTAAATGTAAATTCTACTCTACCTGCACCGGCATTTAAACTATCGCACTGAACTTGTCCATGCACTTGTGGTGGGGTATTTTGTGTATCTGTCTTTTTTCCAACTAGATTTCCAACAACGTTGCTAATAGCAACACTTCCACCTGCAACTAGTCCAGCATTAAAAGTTGTTGCTCCTGCAACAGTTAAAGCTCCACCTAAAGCTGAACTAATTAATCCACTTGCAATCGTACCCTTGTTTTGTGCTAACCACGCTTTGTATGTGTCACCAACCCACGGAACTTGTGGAAAATTACTGTACGTTATTCCGCTGTCAAACATCTTCCGCAATACCCCTATAATAAGTTGGAAAACATAGTACACAATGGTGTACTAACAAAAACACCTTGTAAAAGCAAAATCTAACCAACTGTTCTCTTTACTGCTCCAACTGTTCCACCTATATTCGCTTGTCTGACCAACAATTATTGCTGACAACTAGCATTGTATATGGGTAGCTAAATAACTTCTTATTTTTAGGCGTATATCCGTCAATTTTTGTAAAATCTGGCTCTAATTTTTTAATTGTTTTTTGTGGTTCTATTGTTGAAGCATCCCCTAAAAAACTAGGATATTGATAAAGCGTTACGATAGCATCTTCTTGACCTGCACCGACAAATTCTTCTAATGCACTGTTAATACTACCGGCATCGTCCGACGGAATACCTGCTATTACATTAAGTGGTACATAAACATGGTTGATACGTTCTACCTACAGCGCTACGCACCACTTACTTGTTTTTGAAGTTAAAGCACAAATGCTCATTGGTGACATATCAAATGTTTCTTTTTTGGTTATTTTATAATCACCTAATTCAAGATTTTCTGGTACTAAATTACTCCACATTTCATCTTTTTCACTGTGTTCACGCTCTAACAAAACAGTAGTCTATTGTGTAAATCAAAAAAACCACGTCTGCATAACATCAATTTCAAAACTAATATCACAACAGCCATTATTATGATATTCAACAGATGTTATAAAGGCGTAAAACCATTTAGTTCCATATGCTGTATTTTGAAACATCATATAATTACAATCATATAAAGCGTCTGTATCTATACCCACTCTTGCTACGCCACGATTAACACGTTGATATGTATAATTGACTAAATTATATTTAACTTTTGAACTAAAATAATTTGTCTGTTCAATTTTATTATTAAAATATAATGTGTGTTCATATGTCGTATCAAGTGGGACGTCTTTTAGAATTTTAATATTTGTTTTTGGCTCAATATACATTTTATTAACCTCTTAATATTATTAAATTTCATACACTGTATTTATAAAATATTTATCATTTTCTGATATTTCACCATTAAAGTTTTCAATGCTAATTAATTCATTGCCTTTTATTACTGAAAGATTAAAGGGTGTTTTAGGTGTTGGGAGATTAACAACCCCATTGGTAACACCATTCAATAGTATGTACGCTTTACTATTTACAACTTTATAACCACCACACCCACTAAAATTAGTGGGTATAGTGTCAAATAAAGGGAACAAATCAGTCCACGGCAATATTGCAACCAAACCTAAATCTATCATACTTTAGGTTTGTATGGATTGTCATAATCTGCGTACAAATGACCATCAGCTTTAATTTTAAATGTTGGTGTAATACCTTTTTTCACCAGTTGCACCTGCTGGACCTCGTTCACCAGTTGCACCTGCTGGACCTCGTTCACCAGTTGCACCTTTTTCCCCTACAACTTTTCCTAAATCTACTTCTGCCATATTATCTCTCCTTACTGCAATTAAATGCCCTTTTTTGTTTATATAAAAATTACTTATGTTAATACCATCACCCTCGTTGTACCTCAATATTAAGTTACCATTTTCTAATCTAGCTTCGTTAATATTGAGTTCTATTAGTTTTTTGTCAAGTTAATGGTTTCTCCTACGCTATTAGAAGCGTTAATAGGTGCTGTTGCCTTATACACATTCTCACCTATTCTACATTCAAGTGTAATATTTGTTGCAACCTTACTAGCAGGAATGAATAATGCACCATATTTTTGAACGCCTATTCCGTCTGTTGTTAACTGTTCAGTCTGCACAAATTCTACGGAATTAGGTTTAAGTGTTGCTCCATCAACACTGCAACTTAAAGCCATAACTGTTGCACTCTCTGAAACGTCCTTGCTAATAATTTCAGCTGTCAATGAAGCAGGTGCTTCAATATCAGCACTACTTGTTACGAATACAACAGCGTTAGCAAATGGTGAACTAGAAATTGTTTTCCATGTGTGATAGAAGTAGTTCCAATACATACCACTAGCAACGTATTTTTCTGTGAACTTATTGTTATTGTCATATACTTGAAACCAATTTTCATCCAAAATAACAGCTTTTACATTCTTTAACAACTCAAGCTCTGCTGATGTTACTTCCTCTAATCCGTCTGAATTATCACGAATAATGTCAAATCTTTCATTGTCGAACGTTGTCCAATCATCAATCAAAAACAATCTACCCATAAAATCTGCTTTGTCCATATTAAATGCGCTAGCTAAAACATTAACATCATACTTTGCATTAAAGATAGCATCCATGAAAATGACTTGCCTATCTTTGGGCGTATTTGTTTTAACACCTGCTTCATTATATGCACTACTCATAAAAGGTAAAATATTAGATGCTCCTCTAAACTGTACAGCTGATTCTGATAAGTTTGTTCCGTCACCAATTGACTCTGTCTTTAATTTTCCGTGTGAAATAGCTTTAATTAATAGGTATTTGAAAAGTAAAAATTCATCATATTCAGCCCCAGTGTATACAGCATCAACAATTTTTGCAATAAGGTTTGTGACACCATCAATTGATGTAAATGCTTGTTTTAAATCTTCATCTTGAATGGTTACTGGATATACAACTCTCCAATTCATAGTGTGAAAAGCTGAACGAACATCTGGAATGTTGCGTTTAAATTCTCTTGCATTTGCCTTATCCACATTGAAATCAACAGCTTTCGCAATACTACAAAAAATGTCCTCGACTGTTTCTCCGAACTCTAAAATATCCCCTTTTTTAAGCATACTGTACGGATTGTTAAAGTTTGCACTCTGTACTCTTACAGCTGCGATTCTATTAACAATTGCATTAATAAACTGATTGGCAAATGAAGGTGTACCATAGATAACCTCACCAACTCTCGGAATGTCACTAGCTTTTGCTACAACTGGCACATTCTGTTGATAATCATATGAAGCATTTTCACGAATAACATTCATAATGTCAATTGTAGAACTATTTAACGTACTAACAGCAATTCTTTTACTCATATTAACCGCCCTTTCTTACTCTGTTGTGAATAAATCACTAAACGTTTTTGGAGTTTTTTCTCCATCTTCTATTTCATCTTCTATTTCCTCTTCATCGTCTTTTTTGCTAAAAAATCTGTCTTTGTATTTTTTCTCCATGCTTTATCATTTTCTTCATATTTTATTTTCCAGTTTTCGTTGTCGTTATTACTTTCTAATTCTGTTAAAGTGTCTGTTACATCTTCAATTAGTGCAATAGCAGAATCATCTTCACTTTCGCCAATAAAAGCGTTTAAATCATTTAACAATTCTTCTCTTGTCTTAATAGCCATATTTTTTTCCTTTCTGAGAAACAAATGTTTCACGTGAAATATTAATAGGTATATCTGCACATCATCCACAGTGGCATCTTTCTTTTCTTTTTCTGTGTTCCACCACCCCCACCACCTGCTGATAGATAACGATACAACATAACAGCGTTATTAAGTCTCTGTTCTGTTGTTAGGTAATTATTATCATTATACCATTGTGTTATACTTGTATCATTAGCATGTGTTAATATATACTCATAACATTGTTACAGCATATGTCACTCGATTATTCCATGAAGCATCGTGTATTCCCTCCCAACATAAGTTATAAGCATGTGTTAGCATACTAATATCTGTCGATGTACTACTTAAAAAATCTGTTAAAGTTGCAAATGGGTATTCATCATGCTGATACCATACATTTTCATGTATTAAGTAGGCTAATTGTCCAGTACCATCATTATCATCATAACCATTTTCTGATAACCATGTTAATAACTTATATAATCTACCATGTGTATCTCCACCTGTATTTGTCCATTGACCTAACCCAAATCCATGATTTAAGTCTGTTGGTGTTCCAACAGTTAAATTTTCCCAAACCCCCGGTGATAACGTTGATTCTTGCCACATATTACCACCAATTGCTGAACATACGTAAATGCTAGCTCCAATACCAGTTGCCCCGCCATCACCATAACGAAACAATCTAGGAAATGTTGTTGGAAAATTACTAATTGATACTTGTTCTGCTAGTGGATAACTGCTAGTATGTGCACCCATAAAAATTCCAGAACCAACACCACCTTTATAGCACATTTCAGTGTGTTCCGCTGATAAACCTATGTCACCTGCTTTATACTCACCCTTTGAATCTACTTCAGTGAAGCCTAATCGAATAAGTTCGCTTGCCATTGTGTATGTAGTGAAAGCATTGTGATTAGGTGCATATGATGGTGTTTCAAATCCACCTGCTAATAATGCATAATTAATAAATGATGAACAATCATAGTAAGTTATTCCGTTAACTGTCTGTTGATTTCTGTATGCTTGTGAGTAACCAACGTTAGGTGCATTGCAAGTATTGACCGCCCATGAAAACATTTTATTAATATTAGGCATATTATTTTACCCACACATGCTATTAACAATTGATTGGATTGTATTATAATCATACCCCGCATTTGTTAGTTTGTTAACTCTTTCAGAACCATTACCCCATTTACCTTGCAAGACTTCTCTAGCAATTTCATAATTATCTTTTAACTCTGTACCATTAACAAGCGCATTTACTTTTTCCTGCACAGCATTATAGTCATACCCTGCATTTGTTAGTTTGTTAACTCTTTCAGAACCATTACCCCATTTACCTTGTAAAACTTCTCTTGTCAATTGTATCAATAGATAACATATAGTCTGTATCTGTGTTAGTGCCAACATAACGCAAATGCACATCCCAACCTAACGGATATTCATAATAATTATTAATTGCTATTTCTTTTCCGGTTTGGTCACCAGTTTCACCACCAATTACATCTACCTTTTTCGTTGATAGACGCTTCAACAATCTGTGTATTTGATATTGACATATTAACGTGGTTTAGGGTATTAAGATGTACATCACCTGCTAGCCACGGCTGACAGCAATCTACAAAACCTGCATTTCTTAACTGTTGCTCTAAATTACCAGTCCATGAAAAGGGCGAAACATTGAAACCTGCTTCATGTAAAGCTGTTCCAACTAATGAGCTACAGTCATAATCTGGACTATTTCTATTTGCTTGGTCGTACCCGTGTGAATCATCTAAAGCTGTGTTAATCATAAAATTAACAGCTTTCATAATATTAGGCATTTTTACTTACTCCTTTCTATTCGAAACATTGAACATATCCATCAATTTTTCTGGTAATAATTCAGGATTAATTTTGCTAATGTTTTCAAGTATTGATACAAGTTCAGTTGTACATGCATACAATATCACTATAGGCAATATTGGTGTTGCAATTTGAAAACCAATTAGACTTCCCTCGGTATCAACCATTAGTGATAGAAAATAACAGATTAAAAAACCAACTTTTTTAAATAACCCATCACGCAATTTTGACGATTTAATGTTTTTATTTTTGATTGCTGTTATAATTCCAGTTAACAAGTCTAACCCATTAAAAACCAAAGCTACCACAATAGGGTAAAACTGCTCCATTACCTTTTTCACTTCCTTTCTTTTTTATTTAATTGTATTGTAACATTTTAATAGACAAAATGCAATAGTTATGTTATAATTATTTAAGAAAGTGAGGTGTGAAAATGCCAAAATATTATGATGGTACAAAATTATTATCAATGTTAGATATTAACGGAAATAAACCAGAAATTTATATGTGTACAACAAATAGAACTGGCGGAAAAACTACATATTTCGGTAGGTTATGTATTAACAGATTTTTAAACCATGGTGAAAAATTCGCGCTTATATATAGGTACAACTATGAGCTAGATAACATTGTAGATAAATTTTACAAAGATTTAGGCTCGTTATTTTTTAAGGGGCATGAAATGACAAGTAAAAGACGTGCAAGTGGTATCTTTCACGAATTGTTTTTGGATGAAAAAAGTTGTGGTTATGCCTTGTCTTTGAACAGTGCTGACCAGATTAAAAAATATAGTCACTTATTTTCCGATGTTATGAGAATGATATTTGACGAGTTCCAAAGTGAAACAAATCACTATTGTAATGATGAAGTTAAAAAACTTTTAAGCGTACATACCTCTGTTGCTAGGGGGCAAGGTGAACAAGTGCGTTATGTCCCAGTATATATGCTAAGTAATCCCGTTTCTATTATCAACCCTTATTATGTTGAGATGGGTATAAGTTCAAGACTAAAAGACGATACAAAATTCTTACGTGGTGATGGTTTTATTTTGGAACAAGGTTTTATTGATAGTGCTAGTAAGGCTCAAAAAGAAAGTGGTTTTAATCGGGCTTTTTCTAATAATACATATGTTTCTTATAGTAGCGAGTGCGTGTACCTTAATGATAGTAAGAGTTTTGTCGAAAAGCCACAAGGTAAGAGCCGTTATATTTGTACATTAAAATATATGGGTTGTGATTTTGGTATAAAAGAATTTGCTGAACAAGGTATTGTGTACTGTGATGATAAACCAGATAGCACGCACCCGATGAAAATTACTGTTACAACCGATGACCATGAAATTAATTATGTTATGCTAAAACGAAATGATTTCTTTTTGACAAATTTACGTTACTTGTTTGAGCGTGGATGTTTTAGGTTTAAGGATTTACGTTGTAAAGAAGCTGTTTTGAGTGCATTAAGTTATTAGGTATCTGCACATGTTTACATTATTGAGTGTACAAGAAAGTACGTTTGAAAATATAACGCTTGTTTCACTTCTCGTTTATACTTAACGCTTTAATTGTTGCATGTGTTTAAGATATAAATAAAAGCAAGGTTACAATCTTTTGATTGCCCTTGCTTTTTTCTTATATCATTTCAATAAATGTCACATATTCCCCATTATCACCTGCAATACACTTACCATTTAGTAATTCTTGAATCATTTCTTTTGTCAATTGAAAGGTATCTGTACCCCACAAATAACCGTAATCATATTTAGCTTGGTTTGTATTTTCTATTACTCTAACGTTATTCATTATTTTTTCACCTCTATTCAATGTTTTCATAACATTCATTTCTAAAATCACAAAATGCACACATATGGTGACATTGATGCTTAATCCATTTAATGTATAATATTTTCAATAATCTTAACATTTTTATTTACCTCATTTCATATGTTGAGTCCATAAGTAGTATACCACCACGAATCCTTTTTGGTATAAGTTTATCTGGTACTTTTAACCCAACTTTAAAATCACTTAATTTTCTTTTAATAGGTTTACCATCTTTAAAAAGAAAGCTCTTTTCTTCATCTGTCCATTCATCGTTTATGTCTGCTGTCCCTTGCATTGAAAGTTCAAATAAATCTTTACTTTTTTGTGGCATACCTGCACACTTTATGTTGTAATATGGTTTATCTATTTTCTCTAAATCTTCATGCGTTACATGTTCAATATAGGTTTTTTGTCTGGTAAATACTGCTATATCCCAACAAGATTCCAGTTTCCAACAACAAAAGTTTTTGTCATGTACTTCTATTCCAGTAATTTGCTGTGGTTCTAAATCACAATGTATACTATCAGTATCAGCATAAATAAAACCACGTTTGTTTACACCATGATAATTTTTTTGAGCCGCTCTAATTGTAAAATTCCTTGCATAACTTGTGATAGCTGAACCTACTGGAATGTAACCGGCTTTCTTATTAGCTTCTGCTATCGGAATAAAGCCTATAGATTTATCCTCTTTTATATATGCAAATTTAAAAGATGAATCTTCATTGCTTGCCATTTTCCCATACAAATTATTTAAGAATAGTTTTGCTAACTCACGCATAGCGTCTTTACTTTCCTATTTTTATTTTTTGTATTTGTCTATGTATTCGTCAAATATCCCTATTTGAGAATAAAACCAACATCCATCCAAAATTTCAAAGTCTACTAGCTCGTAGTGTTCTTTTATTAATTCATAGTCTGTCATTGTTAGAGTTAATTCAACTCTAGTGTCTGTCATATTACCATTTATGTCTTTATAGTGTGTGTAATATTGTTTTGTCTTATTGTCGTAAACATCACTTGTTTCTAACATTTCTGTTGATTTATATAACAGATTGTTTTTTATTTGAATAAAGGGTAACATGTTAGGTTTTAAATAGAAACGTGTTTTAATTCTGACAAAATTAATATTTATTTTGCAAAAGGGCTTCATCTGGAATAAAATTACCTTTCCAAAAATGGGGTATACCTATAGGGTATTTATTTCCACTTTCGGATGACATCATACTAGAGTACAATGAATTTACATCTGCTGTTGTTCCTTTTGTGTATATTTTATTTTCTTTACCTTTTACAAGGTAGCACCATCCACCACGATATGATTTTCTAATATATTCTCCTGCATTTACATATTTGAATTTTGCTGTATCAAGATTTATATTATATATATCTGGAAACATTTCATTGTACTCTAATTGGTTCTTTGTTGATTTTCTGCATATGTTTTTGTATTCAGATAGACAGCATGAACCAATTGTTAATTTATTGTGCCCCTCTTCAAACATAATTTCTAGGGCTTCTTTTACCACTAGAACATCATTAGCTATGTATTTCTTTTCATCGTCTGTTATTGTACACCCTGCATAACGGAAACCTTTGTATTCCATTTCAAGTTTTTTATGCTCTGTTTTGAATGAATCTCCTATACGCTTAACTGAAAATGGTAATAATTTAAGCGAATCTCTTATTTCAATTATGTGATTATTAACTTTTATTGTGATAGAATACCATTGTCCTTTATCTGATATTGAATATTTGAATGTCTTGTTATCCATATCTTTTTCATTTTTCCATTCAATAGATAGTTCACCATCACCAATTTTGTTATACGCTTGTCTATACCCTAAATCAACAAGTAAATAGGATAACCAAAATGAACCATCAAATTTTAAGTTATGATAATAAGCAACTATATTACAATTTTGCTCAATAAAATAGTTATACTGTTCGCCTATAGAGTGAAATATATTAACATTTTCAGTAAACATTTCTACGCTTGCACTCGCCCACACCTCTGTTGATGTCTGCCCCTTGTAAACAGTTGTTTCAAAATCACATACAAAAAAGCGAAACTTTCTTACTTTCATTTAATATGGATATTCCCAATCTTCACTCTCTTCTAAGGCTTCACCTAATCTTTTCATGTATTCTAACCTGTCTAATGTTTCTTCCTTATATAATATTCCGCTATCCGGAAGATAATCCAACATATAACCTATATATAACATAGCACTATCTGTTTTATACACTGTTTCCCATGTCAATATATTCCCTTGTTCAGCACCATCTTGCAACATAATTGCAACATTATTTTTTCCATTTTCTCTAATTATGCTTCCCATCCACGCTCTTAATAGATTATATGCTTCACCATTTGAAAACTCTAAAAGTTTAGCATACCACTGTGTTATAACAGTACGTGTAAAAAAAGAGTCATCCTCGTTTTTATTGTCTTTATATCTGTTTTCTTTTTCTATGTATTCTTTTATATCTTTAGATTTCCAGTGCTTTAGTTCTCTTGTTAATGCTGATAGTTCTTTGCCCTTTATACCTTGTTTTCTCAACTCTTTTTCAGTTGGAAAGTATAACTTAGTTGTGTAACCAGTTTTCTTTTTTACTCTTCTTATAGTTGATAATATTCTGTTCCTATTTCTTGTATATTGTGTTATTCTTTTCTTTGCCATTTTGTTACCCCCTTTAATGTTTCACGTGAAACATTTTGTTAAAAAGATTAAAATTTTCAATTTAAGAACTATTAACAAAAATAATTTGGTGATTTCGTGAAAAAGTCGTATCTTTGCAGCAGAAAATTAAAAGTTAAACATTTAAATTATAAAATTATGGCAAAGTACAATATTATAGTAAAAGCTAACAGTGACGCAAGTTGTAACGGTACACGTTTTACAAAAGATATTCCATTTCCATCTACTGTTATAAATGGTAATATGGACGATGTAGCAAACCATATTAATAAAATGCTAACAGGCATTTATAATATGAATCGAATCTCTATACAGGGTGTACGTTATCCTAAAACGATGTTTGCATATAAAAGCAACATTGCAGATATTTACGCTATCGGTTACGGTTTTGTAACTGTAACTAACATATATAGCGGTGACTATATCGAAACGGTACGTTATGAGTTTACAGCTGAAAGAATCGGTTAATATTAACAGCCTGTAGGGTAACACCTACAGGCATAAACGCATATAATATGGAACATAGTTATTTTAAAATCACTTTGAAACAGGTTAATAACGTTACCGTTTATATGGTACGTTCTGACAAAGTAAGCGAGTTCTTTAACAACAAAATAGACTATCTTTCGGGGGATTGCTCTATAACTGTTAAAGGTAGATTTCCGACACATAAAGACAGTCGTAAATGGTTTGTAGTTTCACCAACAGAAAAAAGATATGAAAAAGATTAAGTATTTTAGTTTGTCTGAGTTCTTAAACTCAGCAACCGCAAAACGTTTGGGGATTGATAATACCCCATCATTTGAGATAGTCGATAACTTGAATAAGTTAGCCGATTATTTGGATATTATCCGTGAAAAGGTAGGTAAACCGATTTTAATTTCTAGCGGTTTTCGCTGTCCTGTGTTAAATAAGGCTGTAGGTGGTGTTTCCAACAGTCAACATCAAAAGGGTTTGGCTGCGGATTTGATTTGTACTGATATGGAATCTTTGGAAAAGGTTCTCAGAGAAACAGGCGGTTTCGACCAATTTATTAAAGAACACCGCAAAGGCTCTAAAAGTTTTTGGTATCACGTTTCTGTTGCACCACGTAACGGCAAACCACGTCAACAGATTATTATGAACTTAGAAAAGAAATAAGTTATGGAAAAAGGTTTTAAGGTTTTACAGGATTCTATTTCGGTTTCCATTGATAATTTAAAGTTTGCAGCAGAAAATACTACAGGAAATAACGGTTTGTTACTTAATTCTGTAATCGATACCCTACAGGCACAAAAGAAAGTTATCGAATATCTTTCTAACTGTTTGGAACAAGAAAAGGGAATCAAAAATAGATGTTTTGATTTCCTTTGCAAAAAGGGTTTAATGAACGAATTTTACAGCAAATAAAGAAAAGGGGCGGCATTTTGTACCGTCCCTTTTCTTTTATAGATAAACACCGTTTTCAAGTTCTGAAATAATGGTGTTGTACTCATCGACCAACAAATTAACCGTGTTCAAATCTACGTTTTCAAACTGTGCATAGCCTGTTACGTCCCCTATTGTTACGGTTTCCTGTGTATTGTTTACAGGTTTATTTACTGTAGTGTTCTGTGTGATAATAATATAAGGCTCTAAACCATATAAAATTTGTTCGTCCCATTGCGTACCGCCTACGATATTTAATTCTGTTGTACCTGTTTTGTAAATCACATCACGTGACAAAGAAAAACTTTCCAACTGAAAAACAACACCGTCACAGGACAAAAACGCAACCGCATCGCCTGTAATAACGTTCACTTTGAAAGATAAGTTTATAGTTTTGCCTATATACTTACTATCTACAGCAACAAAGCCACGGCACGGAATAAACACCGAAATTTGTGCGTTATAGTCTTCCGAATCACCGTTTAAACCTGTTAACGACACATTACCAAAGTCTAGCATTATAACGTCCTTTTCGGGTGTTTGTACCGTTATACCTGTGTTGTAGTTACCGCATCGCAAAGAATCTGTACCCGATACAGGAACGTTTGTAAAAACACGTCTGATTCTATTTACATAGATTCCTAAATTAATTTCTTCGTAGATTCCCTGTGTATCATCTTTTATTTCAAAGAAACGCTGTTTAGAAAATGCGTCCAAATTGTCAAGCGTCACACAATAAACGTTTATAGCACCGTAATTTCTACCAACAGGGGTTATTATACTAGCCACCGCTTTAATGCTGATAGAAACGCAAGAATCGGGCACAGGGAACGAAATTACACCACCTGTAACACTTATAGTGGTATCTTGTACGCCATCATTCCAAATAAGATTGCACGAATCTAGTTTGTAATTGCTAACAGGTGTAACAGTCAAACTTAAATTGTCCCCTGTCTTAACCGTCTGTGGCTGTGGTGAAACGGTGCAATTTGTCAACGAATATGTAACAGGAACGTCTTTCTGAGGTGTTTCGGGTGTGAACGTACCTGTAATAGTTACGGTTTCGTTTGTGGCTACAGGAACACTAAATGTTGCTGTTTTACCGTTAACGTTCATTTCACTTGTTATTTCCGTTCCACTTTCGTTTTTATACGAAACAACAGGAACAACACTATAACTTCCATCTGTGTTACCTGTTAACGTAATATCGAAATTTTCACCGTTTTGCACATAGGTTGCAGTAGTTCCCGAAACGTGGTTTGTTATTGTTAACTCTTTCGGTTTCGGTGTGAAAGTTCCATTTATTGTTACTTCTTCGTTTGTTGCTACAGGAACACTAAATGTTGCTACGTTTCCGTTAACGGTCATAGTTCCCTGTACTGTTTCGTTATACGTGTTTTTGTAGGTAACAACAGGCGCAACCGTGAAAGTTCCCTCTGTATCACCTGTTAACGTAATATCGAAATTTGCATCATTTTGCACTGAAACGGCATTTGTTCCCGAAACGTTATTGTTTATCTTTAACGTTTTAACTGTAGGTGTTCCTCCACGTGCATTCAGATAGCATTCCATTTCGCCTGTATTGGCTGAACCAAACGTCAAACGTTTTGAGAAATATTTGCCATCTGAGGAAATACCGTCAATTTCACCATTAATAACTTTTTTATTATCACTAGCAGAAACACGTGAAAGATTAAAGTGTGTAATCTTTGTACTTCCACCGCTTAAACGTGAAATGTAATTGTAATCACCGTCATTTGGCAAAAAATAACAACCGTCCACCGCTTTTCCGCAAAAGCAAATAATATTACCGTCTGTGTCGTAATTTTCACTACTTGCAGCTGTGGTGGTACAGTTGGTGAGATGATAATTTATTTTATAACTAGCCATTACTTATTTCCTTTTATAGTTACCATTATAATACTACCTGTTTCGTTTAATAGTTCCTTATTAGGAAAATCTAACTTTCTTACGTTTGGTCTTACATCGACCACGTTTGCACGGTTTGAAAGATATTTGTTAACGTTTTCACCCTGTGTCAACGTTCCACTACTAGCGAGTATTTTATCTTTGTATGTAAAAAGCACGTCCACTTTTAAACGTACCGTGCATAAGTCACCATCTTGCGAAATTTCTTTCACGAAATAATAACGGTTTAAACTTTCGATATAAACGTAATTAAACGTTACAGGTGTGTGAGTTCTGAATCTTATTACAGGTGTTAACACGTTAAAACTAGCATTTAACAATCCTGTGTACTCGCTGTTTTCCTGTAGGGTTTTGTTTACTTCGTTTGGTTTTCCGTCATAATTGAACGTTTTAATTTTAATCATACCCTTAAAGTTTAAAAGGGTGTTTCCTGTGCTATCAACTACAGGAAAACACCCTCAACAGTTAAACAACCCAAATTAGGCAATAAAGAACACTACGAAGTTCTCATTTGTATCGTTAAAATAACCGGCATCAAACTTGTAGTAGTTATTGAAAAACTCAGCCTTTGCATTATAGTTGGTTGTTACTCGCTTGTCTAAGTTGGTAACACCCAAAGCGTCACGGTCAAACATCACACCGAGTACACCGCTAATAGAAACGGTCGCACCGCTTGCGGATTTCACATCAATCTTTGAAACGTTGTCAAAGGCATAGTCTTTGCCTGTAGCTTGCCAACTTGCAACGGTTTCAGCCTTTGGCAAAAGCACGTTGTCTTCGTGGAAAGTATCCGCATACAGATAAGTTTTTGCAGCTGATGCAAAATCACTCAAAAGAACGGTGTGCAAAACGTCCTTTGGTGTGAAACGCTCTTTACCACCTACATTAAACAGGGTGGAAATTGTCTGCAAACGGTCTGAGTATAAACCCATAATATACGCTGCATAGCGGATAAAATCAGGTGTTGTAATTGCCACGTCAGCCTCCAAATGTGTACCTGTCTTTTCGTTATACAGGCGCAACAGGTTTACGCATCGTACTGTACTAGCTGTACTGTAGTCAACAGTTTCGTGAGTAGATGGAACAAAGCCAAATTCGGTTTTATCTGCGTCCAAAGTTTCTGCAATCATATTGTTAATTGTACGCATAACCAAAGCATCTGTCTTAATCGTCATTGATTTCTCAACAGCGCTGTAAATCATAGACAGAAAACCGTTCAACTGTGCAGCACTGCTGAAAGATTCCTTAACCTGTCGTTCTGTGATAGACACAGGAACTTCGAAAGTTACCTTTGAGTTAAAGAACTTAGCAGAAACAGTCGGTTTGTGGAACACGTCCTGTTTGTACTCTGTACCGTCTGTGAGATTCCAGGTATCGTTTTCCTCAGCCTGTGGAACATCTGCGGAAATCTTTTCCAAAACAGAACCAAATTCCCACGCATCCATAAGGACAGATGGAACTTTACCCGAATAAGGACGGTTAACGAAAACCACCTTACCGATATGATTTACCAAAGACTTAACGTAATTGTCAACGGCATTCTGATTAAACACCTCATTGCCCAAATCGACAATACCTGTAAGGTCTTCGTGTACCAAATCGGTCTTACCTAAAACCTCATTTGAAACGCTGTTAATAAGCGCATAAATCTGTTTTACTTCCATTTTATATAAAATTTAAGAATTAATAAATATCTAAACTAATTTCTTTTGCAATCTCTGTTACGACCTGTGTTTTAAAGTTGGTCTTTCTGAGATTCATTTCTTTTTGAATAATTTCACTAACAGGAACGCTAGACGGAATACTGTTCTTAACACTTGTCTTCGTGCCTGTTTCTTGTCTGTTCCCTGTGGAATCTCTTTGCTGTTTCGTGTCATTGCCAAACTCCCCATTATTAAAAGTTACACTTGAATCGACCGTGTTATTATTTCCTGTTTCATCGACCGTTTTACTATCGGTAACGGTTTCTTTTGATGTTACAGGGTTAAGCACGTCATATTCGTTATTAAACACTTGAATCTGTTTTTGCCATTCATCAAACTTAACTGTAATGATACCTTTAATAATATCTGTTGCAGTTTCATTTGTGATAGCGTCAACTAGTTCCCTATTTCCATATTTGAAACGTAAATCAATATCGATTAAGTTTGGATTATCTTCACCGAAAATCGATTTATACAAAACAGGAAAATTAGGCTCAAAAATGGTTTCAAACAAACCGTTATCCACCGTGAAAAATTCTTTAATTTTCATCTTTGTTTTCCTTTTCCTCTTCTGTTTCTTCTGTTTCCGTTTCTGTTTCTTCTGTTTCTTCTGTTTCTTCTGTTTCTGTTTCCGTTTCTTCTGTTTCTTGCGTTTCTTCTGTTTCCTCTGTTTCGTTTTCCGTCACAGGGTCAACGTCTTCCGTTTCGGTGTGTGCGTGTCCGTCTTCTGTTGCTTTGAGTAACGATAAATAATTTTCGTGCTCAATCTTCCAACTAGACCCCAAAGTAACTGTAATGTCTGTATCGAACATTTCGTTAACTCGCTTAACACCATTAACACGTTCTGTTAACATTGCATCAACATAAGGCATTAACGCATCTATATTCATAGATACCTCTTTCGTGTTCAAACGTTCACGTTTCATATTGTAGTTTGCGTTCAAACCCAAATCGTTAAACAGGCTAGCTTTGTAGTACTGCAACAGTTCTATAAGCTGTGTTATCTGTTGGTTACTCTGTGTCGGTGGTGTTTGCATATTAACACCTTTGAAAAACGCATTTTCACCAATTACCGAGAAATCACCGTCCAAAATCTTCTTTAAAAATGATTCTGCACTTTGTTTCGTCTTATCGTCACTAGCAGATATTAACATAGTGATTCTAGTTAAAACGCTAGTCATATTTAAAGTAATTGCAGCGTCTGTGTAAAGTACACCGTATTTTCCGATAACAGGTAGAAGTGAATCTGCAAACGGTGTGTTATTGATAACAACAATATCTTTTCCAATATTGTAGGTTTTATCCAACTTTAACCACGGATTTGCAACAATAAAATCTTTTCCCCTGTAATACGCATCACATTCGCCACCCCTGTTTCCCTGTAGTGCATACAGTTCACCGTTAACTTTTGCGATTCCTACATTTCCACTAGTTTGCAGAATCTTTTCAAGTTCTACCTGTGGAATCGAATCGGGCAACCCTGTGTATTCAAACATCTTTGATGTCATACAAAGAACACGCTGAAAGAACGTATCTAATGATGTATCTTTGTCTTTCACCTGTGCTTGATACAAGTTATAAAGATTCTCTTTTTTCATTACTTTACAAGTGTTTTAATTAACGTACAAAGTTCTGTTAACACTTTCGTGTTACTCTGTACGGTTTCGTTTAACTTGTCGGTTTCATTCTGATGTCTTTCGTTCTGTTTTTCCATATAGAAGAAAAGAGCGATACAAACTGCAACAGGAAAACCGACGTTACTAATAAGTGAAACTATTCCGTTTATATCCATATAGCAAAATTTAACTTTGTTATTTAATGGTGCAAAGATAAACAAAATATCTGAAACTACCAAATAAAAACAGGGAAAATGTTTCACATGAAACACTTTTTTCCCTGTCTTAACATATTTTAAGTAATAATGTTACTTCTACTACTAGCCATCAAATAGTTACGCACAATTTCACCGATTTCGTTATTCTGATAAAATACCTTATCCGTGGCGAAATACTTCGTTATCTGAGATTCTACATAACTAGCTGTAGATAAAAGCTTACGTCTGTAGTTTGGTTTTCCGTTCATACAAAGCGAATAAATCAAACTGTTTTCCGTGTCCTTAATAGGTGTTGTCTTATTGTGGATATACATAAAGTTATTAACACCGTCTGAGGATTCCACCTGTATTATATTACCCTGTAGGGTCATTTCGTTAAACTGTATGTAGAAAACGAAAAGAACATCTTTTGGGGTATATTTCACAGGTAAATGAGGATAAACAGCTAGTTCCCATTTACCGCCCGTAATCATCTGTAAATTTTGATTATCGAAACAGAAATATTTGTTACTCGCTTTTTGCTTAACAATAGTACTACAATATTCTACGGCTACGGTTGCACCGTGCTCACCGAATTTATAAATATCTATTGTGCCCTGTTCCATCACTCGCACCTGTTTCAGTCCCATTTCTGTAAAATAGGGGCAAAACTGATTCACGGTGTTACCCAACATAAAAACTTTAACGTCGTTACGCTGTCTGATGATAGTACTCAACAGGTTCATATATAGCATAAATTCATCGGGTAAATAGTAGCGTCTTGTCAAAAACTCATCGAAAACGATAGTAGTTATATTTGGGTAACTACTAGATTTTTCGTGTTCCTGTTCTGACAGACAGAAACCGAAACAGAACGGTACGTTATCGGGTACACGTTTCTTTGTTTCGGGGTCATAGCTTGAAAGAAACCATTTGCCCGAAACGTAAAAGACTTCGTTAAATTTACCGTCTGTTAGTTCCTGTATTACACCGTTTGAAACGTGGTTTGCAAACAAACTTTCAGCACGTTTGCCCCTTAAATCTTCACGCCATCTACGAATATACGCCATTTGTTTTCCTGTGCGCAAATATTCTTTGATACCATAAAGTAATGTCGCATAAGTCTTACCGTTTGAACGTTCACCAAAGATAACGTTATAGTCAGCATTCTTTGCTAATATTCTAGACAAAGAATAAAATTTCGGTGTTTCCACCTTTTCTTTCTTCTGTTTCATATTATTCTTTCTTTAATCTGATTCCCATTAAATAATTTATATAAAGTACTGACAAACTCAAAGTGTACCCTGTAGGCTCTAAGTGTACCCCTGTCTTTGTGTCATAAGTAGAAACCGTTCCCAAATAATCGGTAATAGTTCCACTTTGTTCGTAATCTACATAGGTGTGTATATTTTTACCTGTTGCAGATGGTGGAATGTCTAAGTAATTAGTAAAAGCGTCAAAGATTCCATTTTCCCCAAATGTTTCTAACATATAGGGTATAGCAGTATTTCTTACGTTAACACCCGACACAGTTAAACTGTAATCGTAATCTTTACCGTTTACCGTCAACGCTTCATTTTCCTGTACCATATTAACGTTTGCCGACCCTAAAGTCTTAAAACTTTATATACTTGTCCCTCATAGTCCCAAACTCCCAAAGGTTTTGCTATTCCCTTAATCGTGACAGGCTCAACCTTTTCAAATGGTATTTTATGGAACTTACAGGCGGCACGTAATTTCTGTTGCGCTAAATCGTTATAGGCTTTGAAATACTCTTTATGATTTTCGCCGTTTTTTATTTTAACGCTGTCTGTATCACTATATATGTAATCGTCACCACATTCTAAGATACCTGTAAACAGATTCCTACGTGCATAGGCTGTTACATAAATACCCCACGGATAGAAAAGAAAACGGTTTTTACTGTCATTGTATTTATTCAGAACTTCCAAACGCTTTTCACCTGTCAAGTGTTCAACGTCCCACGTTTCGCCATCACACACAATTTCATCACGTAATGGGTTTGTAACACTCATACCGTAACAGCTGTTTAGCATTTCCTTACTGTTCAGATATTCCACCTCTTTTCCTTTAACCCCTTTTAGTTTCGTTTTCATTTCATACAGGTGCAAAATAGATTTTATAAACTCTGTGGGCAAATATTCTTTGCGGTAACAAATCATTTTGCCGATTCTTACAGATTCCCACATATAGAACTGAGAAAACACCCTGTAATCTATTTCCGTGATAGTCATACAGATTTTACTAGCACAAACCAAACGACCGTTATTTTCTGAAACGTTTTCTTTTACGAAACACTTACTAACAGATATTGGATTTTCATTATCTGATTTTGCAAAGATATTCGTAAATTCCACGTCAAACACACAGCAATATTTTGAGGTCATAAACTCAAATTGTTTCATAGACTTAACAGGAACGAAAAACCCCCTGTACTCATAGGAAATTTTTCTACTTACCATCACATAGGGGTAACTACTAGTAAAATACGTAACTGTCAACGTTTTTTATTTACTTCGTTCTGTGTACTTTGCGTTTGTCGTGTGTGAAACCACCCGAAAAAGACCCTCTGTAACATTTCAAATTCTTCCATACCTGTTATATTTAAGTTAATGGTATTTATTCCAAATACTTAAATTAAGGAACGGTTTACCGTTGTTCGGGTTCGTGTTGTCTTGTAACAGACAGAAGGACCGAATATTACGTTACAAAACCTACGTCTTTGTTATCGGCAAATGGGTAATGTTTTTATTATTGTTCAATAAGTTCCTCTATATAGCACATAACTACTTTAATTATCGTTCAAACAATAACCCATTTCTTTTTGTGTCAACGGTGTTTTGCTGTGTCTTAACAGGCTGTAATCTAAATCACCGACCAACTTTTCACATTTATATTTGTGTAACTGTTCACCTAATTTTGCAAGTGAATAACCCGACAACAAATAACTACATCTAAACTCTATTCCGTTTTCCGTGATTCCGTAAATAGGTTTTCTAAGGTCTATTGAAAAAACCTTTGACCAATGTAATAACTCTCTAAAAAATTGGAACTCATAAGCCAAATTATGAACGTATATTATAATACGTTTCTTTTCAGACAGATTTAAAATATCTGAAATGTTATTCAGCATAGTTATAAATTCTTCCCACGTGCGACCGATAACGCAATAACCGTTTATTCCAAATTGCCAAACGTACATTAAAGAACATTTTTCCATTTTGGTTTGCTTACCACCTAACTTTATGTAACGGTCATAGGTATATGTTTCACCGTCTGTATCTCTGTAGAAAGATGTTGTTTCTATATCGAAAGATACAGGAACATTTAAAAACTTTTCGCCCTTATTGTTTCCTGTAAAATTCTTATCGTTCACAGCCAAAGCCAAAACTTTTTGTATGTCTTTGGGTGTGAACGTTTCTGTATGTAGTGCAAAGGGTATCTTTTTCATTATAAACCAAATTTTTTAAATTCGTCTAATATACGCTTTAACGGTTCATCTGTGTTATAAGAATCTACGTCATTTATAAATGCTTCTGCGTTTGGGTCATTGCCAATTTGCTCTAAGGCATCATCTAAGGCATTTTCAATTTTTACCGCATCATCTTCGATCTGGTCTGAAACGTCTTTGGATTCCTGTTCAAGTTCACCTGTAAAATCTTTATATTGCATTAAGTACTGTTCCAAAAAACGTTCATCTGAAACACTTGCAATTTTACCCATTAACTTATTCTGCATAAGGGCAAAACTTTTATCGTCCAAATCGTAGGCTTTTTTCAAGTGTTCAGCATATTCTTTTGTACCTGTTGCCGTAGATGTTGGCTGACGTAAGAAAGAAACCGCTTTGGAATATTCAATCTTTAAATCTTCCCAACTGTGACGCATAGAGAATTTTGCGAAACCTGTTATGTTACCTTTGTTAAGGGCAACAACAGCAGGCGAAACTATACCCGATTTTTCAACGTTCTGTATGCGCCTATTTGCTTGCTGAAAAACACGTGCAATCTCTTTACGCAAATATCCACGTGATTCTACAGCAGTTAATATTTGCTTATCTAATTGCACTTTACTTGTAAGTGCAAAGGTTTTGTTTGTGAAACCTATTGGATTCTGTTTTGCCATTTTAAGAAAGATTTAAATTAAACAAAGACAGGGACGAACAAAATAAATTCGCCCGCCCCTGTGAAATCAACCTTTTACCCTACAAATAACTACTTATCCACGAAAGTGATACCGTAGCACTTTTTAGCGTGTGATTCATATTCGTAGATAGTGTAACCCACCTTATTTGCTTTGATAGCGTCAACCGCATCACTATTAGCGAGAATCTCACGTACCGTATCACCTGTGAACTGTGGTAAGTTCACTAGACGCTTGTTTTCAGCGTCAATAATTACAGGTGAATCACCCAACTGTGATTTGTGAACGTACATACCATTGATAGGGTGCACCACATCACCGCCACCATCTTTCTCACTGTTGTAGATGTCTGTTAACTTAACAAATGGAAAATCGGTTGTATCAATACCGAAACTAGTCTTATTAAAAGTACTAGCAAAACT
>CYGL01000286.1_pt1 | contig 23421 bp, 44 predicted proteins | sample 485531 | NCBI WGS metagenome assembly CYGL01 (sample SAMEA3497897, study PRJEB9818) | human gut metagenome | reverse complement strand
CGGCTTGATGATGAATGATCCGAGTGCGAGTCCAGATTGCAGGTTCTCATTCAAGTCTTGAATCGCTTTCTTGTATATATCATCCAAGCGTTCAATGGATACCTGAGACTCCATCTCATTCAGACAGACATTGGCGAACTCCATACAGATGCCCTGCTCTTTTCTCAATGACGTTATGGGATTTTTGCACCAAGGCGCCATTCCAATATACATGTTATGCCAAAACTCTATTCTCTCCTGCATGACACTTGAAATGCAGGGCTTTACGTCTAATACCTGTTCTATGCTTTTTGCCGGGAACATCTTTCTTATCACCCTCTCACGAAGGTCTTTAGTTTTTCGAGCATTACTCGCCCCTCCGTTTCCATATACTGTTTGTTGCATACCTTGTTGCGTCAATCGTGTGGTCGTTACCATCTGGATAACCACTAATGACTTCGCCGTCTTTTGTCTCTTTTCGTACTCGTATTCCATGAACTCTTGTGCTGCTACCGGACATCTTACGTTGTCAATGATGATCTCCCGGAGTGATTGCAGCCATTTGTACGAATATGTACGGCTGTCCGGTCCTTTGTTTGCCGGACGTGCAAATAATCCGTATGCTCTATAGTCTTCGATAGATTTATTCTCTGCACTATCACAGGTCAACAGGTCGTTTCCTGTAATTCCAAGCTTGATCAGCTCTTCTGCAGTCTCTTTGTTTCGTTTCTTCTGGCATGTGTATTCCTGCCAGATATATAGTCTTAGCCTTGCCGCATCGTAGTGAACACGGACAAATGCGTACTTATCTGGGTAGAATCCCCAGTCAACACCGTTTTTGATGTTATCGAACTGAGCTATCTCTTCATCGGTAATCGCTCGGATTACCAGATTATCGAATACACTTCCTCCGGATCCGTTAGGAACTCCAAGATATTCATTCTCGTAAGCATCTGGGTTTGTCTCTTTCAGGAATTCCGCCTCGTCAATGAATGGCTTTCCAAGCCATTTCTGAGGAATGTCCAGATATGTGCTCTCTGTCACAAGCCTTGTGGCTTTCGGTATCTTGATGTACTTATTCGCCCAGTTGCTTGCACTCTTCGGTGGGTTGAACGTCTTGAAGATATAGGCTACATCTCCACCTCGGATTACAGACTGTTCAATCTTTCTGACTGATTCCGGACCGGTGAACTGGTCTAACTCTTCCAACCACAGGATACCGATATATCCAAATGGTACTTTTATGGATTTCACTTTTCCCGGATCATCTGCTCCACGGAGTAAATCTTCTGGCCGGTACTCTTTCTCGTAATCTCCAGTGGGCTTACGGTTGCATCGAATTCTTCTGATAGTCCTAATGCATCAATCGCCCATTTCACTTGCTGGTATATAGAACCCCTCATTGTATCGGCAACCTGTCTCATAACTACCGCATGCATTTCCGAATTCTTCATGATCAGATCTATAATGTTCAGACTGACAAATGAGGACTTGGTACTTCCTCGTCCTCCTGGGAAAACATATTCTGTATGTCTCTGTTCCTGGATATCAAAAAGCACCGGTGCAAATACCGGTGCGACCATAGTGGCTGGAATTCCAGTGTATTCTTTTTCTGGCGGTGGCTCAGGCATTATTTTCTGAGTCTCCATCTGAAGCTTCTCTATCCTTGCCTTCTGCTCCGTGGTGGCAAGGTCCATGTGATCGGACAGCCACTGCATAGCTTTCATTCTGTCCGCAAGCTTAATACCTGCGCCGTCTCTTCCCTGTTTTACTTCAGCAATGATTGTACCGTCCACATTTGCAGAATCTTTGAATCTTGCAACATTCACTATTTTTGTGAGCGTTTTTTCTTTTCCAGTCTTTTCGTCTTTAATCTTTGCAGGTCCATACATTGTCATCACAGGAACTTCCTCTGTCCCGAATTCCATGTAATCTGTGATGTCTGAAAAGGCTATGTCCATATACTTTTGAAATATATCTGCTTCGGATAGCAGCTCTCTATTGAGCTTATTCTGCTTTAGGCTTTGGATTTCATTTTTTATCTTAGTATTTCTTAGCATTTTGCTGCCATTAACCATGGCAGTTTTATAGCTACATTCATATGTCTTTTGATACGCCTTTGTGGCATTGAAATAGCGCACGTAATATATACAGAAAAGCCTTTGTTTTTCGGTCAATTCTGCATTTTCTGACAATTCTTCCATGCACTCTATTTCTGTATCTTTTTTCTGACTTTTTTCTGTCGTTTTTTGTGTGCACACTTTTTTGCTTTTTGTGTGCACACTTTTTTTGTCATCTCGCGACCATTGATACCTGCTTTTCCAGGATTTTACTGTATTGATTGTTACGCCATACTTTGCGGCGATGTCTTTGTACTTCATGCCGTTCAGATAGTCTGCATAGGCATGGTCTGAATTCGGCGCTGTAGCCAAGGATCACCACCTCTCATTCATTTTTATGTTAATGGTCATACGGGAATTGAACCCGTGACATATGGTTCGAAAACCATTGCTCTAACAACTGAGCTAATGACCATTAGAAATGGCAGCAATCAATTGACTGCTGCCATCATCGTCTTCTCTTTATTATAAACATCTACTACTTCTTTTTTATCCTGCACAACAAAAGAACAGCCTGTTGCCAAGCCGTTCCTTCTAGGACTGTATAAACCTTGTAAGGGGATTGTGAAACCATAATGAAATCTGTTTTTCCACTAAGTTCATTATAACAATAACACATCTAAAATATGAATGTTATGAATCTTTCATGTCTGCATTTATTACCTTGGATACCATTGATTGGGTATATCCTAAACTCTCGCCAGCTTCTTTCTGTGTCATTCCGTCCAGATACACCATTTCAAATATCTCTTTCTTCATGCCGACAGGTAACTGCTCTATGTACTTCTCCACTTCTTCATTCTCCTGCTCCAATCTACCAAGATCTTCCCGCTTCTCTCTGATGCGCTCTTTTAACCTGGTTGCTTCTTTTGGCTCTTCCATTACTACTTTCACATGCTGCTCAATGTAAGGAAATTCATCACCAGACTTCGTAACCTTTCCAGGTACTACCGGAACATTATCCAACTGCTCCACTAATTTGTCGATTGTTTTCTTGATCCCGGCTATTCTTCTTTTGTTGGATTTATATTTTTTCAACTGCTTTCTATCCATCATTATATCCCACCTGTTCCTGAACAGCTCTCATAATCTTTTCTCCGTCCAGATTACAATATGTTCCAATATCATTCCGGAAGAATCGTTCGCAATCAGCTTTACTCCATAATGCCTGCTGGTCATTCGAATGTCTTTTCAATCGTTTTAATGCACTGCGATAATCTTCTACAGCTAACTTCACGATTGCAAATGTCAGCTGGTCATAACTTTCCATGTACGCCAACGGCTTTCACCTCCTCCGCTTTATGCTGCTGTCTCCATTTTATATTTCTGGAACAATTCTGCTTTTTCTGTGTGATACCGAATCAGTTCATTGACTGCTGCCCGCTGTGCCTCTTCTACCTGATGCGAATTATAAACCTTCAGACCAATACACCACTCTTCACCACCTTCAAATAATTTCCATTCCCAGTTAATATAGGCAATGTATGCTATCTTTTTCCTTCCTCTACCAGATTTATCTGATTCATGTTTTCCCGAATCCATTTCACATCATCGCCTCCATGTCCTCTGCACGTCCTTCCCAAAGGTTTGCCTTTTCCTTGCAGTAGTCTATAATGGTCTCGACTGCTGCCATCTCTACTGGTTCTATATCCAGCTTTCCAAATCCTTCCATGGAATCCAGATAGGCATATCCACTCCCTCCTGTATACCTATAATACAATTTCCAGTTCAAGAATCTCTCGTCCCAAAGTAATATTGCAATTACTTCGTCCTCTTCTTCATCATGTAATTCAAGACGTTCGTCCGATTTAATGGTCCACATTTCTTTCTGAGCCTCCTTGCTTCAATCATCTTATTTTGGTCATCTCTGTGATAATCTGCATAGACCTTCCGACAGTTGTTCTTGTATTTGTTCTTATTTTCTGGAATATTGTTATTCATTACCATCAACTCCTTTCGCTATATGCAATCCATAATGCTATAAAATATAAAATGCTTACAATCGAATCGCACTCTCTATCCCACTGTAGTTCTCCAAACTGCTTATACTCATACACATACCATACTGCTGTAATTGACAGTGATATAAGTACCGCATAAATGAATATCAAGATGTTCTTTGCACCATGTCTCTATTTCTTCGTTAAGTTTATTTCTCTGCTCGATTTTGTCTACTATTTCTTTTGGAATTTTACTCATAGCTGTCTATCGCCTCCTTATAACTTTCAGCAAGTCTTCCACTCCCTGAATGTATCCTTCGTGGTATTTGTTAACTTCTTTTATTTGCTGATTGCATCTTCTACCAGCTTCACTCTGTAACCTGTTTGCCTGTTCTTCTATTTCGTCATATTCTTTCTTGTCCATTGCAGCCTCCTAAATCTTATCTCCTATAAGCTTTTCTGTTAATTTCATGTATAAGTCTTTGTATATGTCTCTTTCTGCCGCGACTTTGATGGTTTCGTCTGTGTTTTCTGTCTCTATCTGTGATAATTGTTTTTCTAATTCCTGCTGTTTATCAGTCTCTTCCTTAATTCTGTTTCGAAGTCCATCATTTATTCTCTGTGCCTCACTCAGAGAATCTGTCAGCTCTTTCAGCTTTTCTGCCATAGTGTCGTCGCTTTCTGTGATTCCGAGTGAGATGGATAACCCCTTGTTAATTTTCTCTATTTCCTCGTCCGTACAGGTGCGTATGAATCCGTCAATTCTGTCTTTGCTGACACTTACAACCTGCTCGCATAGCGCCGTAGATGGTAGATGGCATTTTACTTTTGCGTGTGTTGGCAGTGATTCATTTGGCTTTTCTACCAGATATGCCACTTCTACCATGTTCTGACTTTCGTTAATGTCGTTGTTCGACACGATAACCGCAGGTCTACCTGTGTCCTGATTATTTTTTTTGATGTAGAATATGTCTCCTCTATATATTTTCCATTGTTTTTTTTTGCTCCCTTCTCTGTATTTTTTGATAGCTTGAAATGCTGTTGGGTCGTAATAACCGGCTCCATTTCTTTTTGCACTGTCCATATTCCCTCTCCTATTTTCCTGATCTGAGCATGTAGAACAGTAATTCTGTTATTGATCGTTTTCTTGGTCCTGGTGTGCAAGGAATTATTTTTATGCAATCTCCACTCTCCAGCCATTGTTGCTTTTGTAAGTGGTGTAGGATTTTCAAATTCGTCCCACTCTTTTCTGCTTTCTGGGATCGCTACCATGATTCCGTAGTACCTAGATGATTCCGGGTTACATTCCCTGATGTGTTCTAAAAGCTTTCCTGAATTTCTGTCTGCGATTAAATCCTTGTAACACTCCATTGTTGTTACGATGTAATTTTGCTCACCAAGAAAATTCAGTCCGTTTCCGCTGTAGATATCTTCCCGGCAACTCTTAATTTCGTAACAGATGAATTGTCCTTTTTCGATTGCTCCTACGGAGCATTGGTTTGGTGGCATGAACTGCATGAAATCTACTCTTTTTACGTTCTTGCTTCCATGATCGATACTGACTTCTGATGCCCAGTATTTGCCTATTCCTTGTAATTTCTTTGTTATCAGCAGATTACTTAAAAAACTAGTTACCATTTTCCTGTTCATTTTCTACTCCTTATATGGTTCTGGAAGTGGTCTCCAAGCTTCTACGACTATTCCGAAGTCTTCACACGGTACGTCTTCGTTAAGATAGAATGTTCCTCCAATATCGTCTTCCTCGTATTTTCCGACGCTTGGAACGTCAAAGCCTTCGCATGATATCAATACATATTTTCCATGCTCCGGCAAGCGTTTGCTTGCCGGAATCCATCTTGTCTCTTCTACTACATTTTCCGGGTAATACTGCGGTAATCTGTCTACTGCGCGTTCCATGCAGTTGTAGCAAAACTCAATTAATTCCTTTTCCTGGCATCCTTCATAACACATTTTAGTATCTTGCATATCTTCTCTTAATGCATTAATTACCATGTCTTTTCTAAGATATCCCATCTATTCTTTCTCCTTTCATAATATCTATCGCTGATTTGCGACAGTAATAATTCCGCATCAATCAATCTCATGTTCTTTCTTCCACCTCTCTGTGTGTTCTGCTTCTCCGTACTGCTCTGCACATGTGTCCTGATCCGGCAGAAGAAACATGCATGCTCCTTCTGTGATGGTACATTCCCAACCGTGGTATTCGTCTGTTCTCTTTGCATATTTACAAGCCATTTCTGTCTCCTTTCCTTGATAGTACCTTTTTAAACGCTCCGGGGAGCTTAATGGTAGCATTTTGATAGCTCCGTGGTGTTTTTGTGGTATTTTCGTTCATTTTTGTTCATTTTCGGGGTAATTTGCCTTTGTTTCCCTGTATGTCCCTATATAAGCGGGGTTCTCCAAAACACCCCGGAAATGTTATTGTTACTCTACTATGTTATTTTCCGATTGCGTCCTGAAGCGCTTTATCTAAGCGATCAGATATGGCTGGTGCTTTCTTTTCTGATGCTTCAAGTAATTCTGCTGTAATCTTCCGTATACCGCCTCGTTCATGATTCTGTAAGTCTTCGTCATGTTCCTTTTCCTCGCATTCTATAACTGCAAAATGAAAGTCGCATTCGCTACATACTACGGTTCCATCTCCATAGTATGCGTTTGTTCCCAACGCCTCTCCGCATATCGGGCAATAGTCTATTCTGCTATTGTCGGCAATTCCACATATATATCCTTGCATCTTTTTTTTCCTCTTTTCTTAACTTAGTTTTTCTTTCATTGGTTTGCCTTTTTTCGTAGACAGTGCAATTATCAGCTGTGCAGTAATGGCTTCTGGAAAATTTATGGAATGCTCCGTAATTACATAAGCTGACGGGATATCTTGCACGCCATTTACAGGTCTTGCATTTTTTTTCTATCACCGTTTGAGCCTTTTGGTTTTTCTTTGTGTTTTTCCTTTACTTCCCGCGGCTTTCTCTGTGTTGGGTCTCCACCCTCTCTTCGAATTCCGACTAATCCATCTGCCGTAATTCTATATTGTACCTGTGTTTGGGTAAGTCCCATCTTTTCTGCTATCTTTCTATTGGTCAGCCCCTGTTCTACCAGGGATCTCAGCAAGTCTTTATCATATTCTTTCACGCTGCCGCCTCCCTTCTGTACTTCCGAAAGCTTTTGGCTTTTTCGGCGTGGTATCTGATTAATTCCTCGACTGCTGCCATCTGCGCTTCTTCTACCTGGTGTTGTTCATAGATTTTCAAATCTATGCCCCACTCTTCACCGCCTTCGTAGAGAAGCCACCGGAAGCTTTTGTATACGATATAAGCAAGCTTTTTCTCTCCGTCTACGAGATCGATTTGTGTCATGCTTTCCCGAATCCACTTCATAGCATTTCCTCCATATCCGCTGCACGTCCTTCCCATTTATCTGCTTGTCTCTTGCAGTAATCTATAATGGTCTCAACTGCTGCCATCTGTACCGGTTCAATATCTAACTTGCCGAAGCCTTCCATTTCTCCAATACATGAAAGCCTTGGAAATAGGCTCATCCGATACCACAAGAACCAGCATAATTCCGCTTCGTCCCAGATCAATGCTGCGATTTTTTCGTCTTCTTGATATAATTCCAGACATTCGTCCGATTTAATGGACCACATTTCTTTCTGCGCCTCCTTGCTACAACCATCTTGTTCCGGTCGTCGATATAATAATCTGCATAGACCTTCCGACAGTTGTTCTTATATTTGTTCTTATATTCTGGAATATTGTCATTGACTGCATCAAACTCCAATCCATTCGCCCTGCAGTATATGACTGCCTCCTGCAATAGGTCTCCCTCCCTGCATGTCCAGAGTATAATTTTATCTCCGGACTGCTGCCGTTTGATCAGAAATTGGAATAATTCTGTATTGGGTTCTCCCAGTTTCGGGTATTCTGCTGTATTTAACGTGCCGTCGAAATCTACGGCATATATTTTGTTCATGTGTCTCCTTTCTCCTCCGGCTCCACCGGCCGGAGGGAATCTATGGTTAATAGTGACTGTGATACACTATTGGTGCTGTAGTTTTCTTACTCTTTTTACCGGTAATACGACAAATACTCCCGTGTCTTCCAGGTATACTGTGACTGTATCTGCCAGATGTTCTTTCTCGAACACGATTCCCAGCCTCTCTTTCTCTTCTCCCATCGGAATGCACTTCACATATTCACCCTTATAGAAATCTCGGGAGCTTTTGTCTTTCCTAAGGTTAGAGGTAATTTTTGTAGGCAATATTCATCCACTCCTCTCGTGTGTGATCCTGTTCGTATGCTTCCTGTAGATAGGCGCATAACCTTTCACGGGTTGCACGGCAATTATGTACAGCGTCTTTGCCTTCCTTGTGGTGTCTCCGGCACAAATATACTTTTAAACCATTCTCTTCGCTTCTGGTGCGTCCTCCGCCTCCAAATACTACATGGTGGCATTCTGTGTACTGATAATTCCAGTTGCCTTCTTCCTTGGCACACAGGTAGCAAATACCCGGATATGTTTCTACGATTGGCTCCGGGTGGTGCTTTCGTTTCTTTTTTTTCTGTGGTTTGGGATACATCAATTCGCACATTGCTCTACGCATTCAATCTCCTCTCCGTTCTTATCCACTTCCGCCTCGAGCAATTCTGTCCAGAATTCCTCTTTTCCCAGTGCTGCAAAACTTACACCTCGCATGGAACGCATTTTCTTATCCATAACTTTCGCCATATACTCTGCTGCTTCCTGCGCTGGGATTGATGCCATGTATAATCTTCTCGTGGCGTAAGCCCTTTTGATTTCTTCCTCTTCCGTGACCTCTGTCGGCACTTCCATGTTATCTGGACAATATTCCGGAAAATCCTTCGTGATTTCGGTCTGTCCCGGAATCTGTTCTTCCGGATCTTTCTTGACTTCCTGTGCCTGTTCTTTTGGCGGTTCTTTTTTCGGCTCTGATTTCTTCGGAGCTTCTGTCTTTACTGAAACTGGCGACTTTTTCTCCGGTTTCTTTTCCGGTATTTTTTCTTGTGTTTCCGGATGTAACGATTCGTCATAGATTCTCTTATACAGGTCGCCTGCTGCCATCTTCAGGTCTTCCGAATACTCCGGGAGGAACAATTTCTCAAATCCTTTAGCAAAGTCCATGTAATCATATTCCTGATTTTCTCCATGATTCCGATACGGCATAACCTTGATAGTATGTTCAGTCATCATGACATTGGCATATTCTAAGCGAATCATTTTGAATTTTGTCGGGTTTAAGATGGCCAGAAGCTCTCTGGCTATGTCTGATCCATCCGGATCCTTTCGCTCCCAGTCGAGGAGTTTCTGAAATGCTTCTTTTCCATCCTTGAAATACTCTCTTGCTAATTCCACCATCCAGTCTGTTTCCTGCTGTTCTTCCTGTGCGATGTCGCACAGCTCCATCTGATCATCATAATGTGCTTCTGTTTCCCGGATAATCCCTTTTGCCTCCCGAATGTCTTTGACCGTGGCTTCTGTTGGTATAACTTCCTGGATTTCTTCCGGAAGTCCCAACATCTCCGTGAGCTTACTGCTTCCATAGCCTCTCCATTTGTCATCGATCTGCGGTGAGAATCCTCCGATACTGTATTTTGTGTTGATGTCCATGAAGCGGCTTGCCGTGGAACGCCCTATTCCAAATGTGTCCTTGGCATATTCCCAAATATTCCTATAGCCTGCCTGCTTGTATAGCTCGTCCTGTTCTGTCATTTTGAGATAAAATCCCACTGATATAAAGTCCTCTGCTATATCATTTAATAGAGCTTTTATGATCGTCGTCATTTCATCTAACGACTCAATCGCTCTTATATTGCTCATGTTTTCCATATTATCCCGCCTTTCTCATTTGGATTCGCCTTTTGAATGTTTTTATGAAATTTTCCACATCCTCTTTTGGATCTGCATTATATTTTCCACGCACTTGGATTACTTCTCCCCCTTTGACCTCAACTGTGTAATAACTCTCTTCCGGTTCTTCCTTTTTTCTGATAAAAAGAATACAGGTCTCTCCGGATACCATTCTGTCTATATAAGTCGCTACACAATGGTGCTGGTTCTGCCCTTCCTGTCTGATTTCTCTTACTCTTTTTGGCAATCTCGTCAGCAGGCCATCCGCCTCCATTTCGTAAGCATTCCATCCTCTTCTTTTTATCATCTCTCTTAGCGCTCCGTCCTTTTGGTCGTCTTTCTTTCCCTGTAATTCTATTTTTCTTTCTTCCTGCTCTTGTACCAGCTGATCATGACGTTCTTTTAAGTTCTTTGGATATAATACATATGGGTCGTCCATGTTGTACCCCAGTATTGCGGCCATCTGCAGATAGTCGTGGTAATCCGTGACTGTCTGTCTATCCCCGTCATTCCATTTTTTTGTGGTATTTTCCCGGATATATCTAAGCATCTTATGTGGTGTTGTGTGCCTCATGTATATTGCAAAATCCCTGCCAAATTTAGACATTTCCTGAACCTGTTCCCATGTTGCCCGGATTCCTGCCTGCTGGCAGTTATACAGTGCTCTATACTCTCTCATGCGTGGATCTTTCTTTTTGACGAGATTGTAGTATTCTCCTTTAAGGCTCAGTACTTTTCTTAATTTCTTTTCTCTTAAGGAAAGTGGTACATCACTTCTTTCATCTATGCAGTCTGCAGTCAGATTGTAATATCCTGCTTTTACCAGTTTTTCGATTCCCGGATATTTCTTTGCCATATCTATGTAATTCTGTTGGTAAAACGGAATGTTCTGGCGTGCAAATTCCGGTAATCCCGAGTATTCCAATTTACTTCCTTTTAGCGCCCTTTTTAAATTTCGTGGATATAGGACTGCTCTTTCTTCTTCCTTTCTTTCTTCCCAATAATATCCTCTGAACTCATATCCGTTACACCAGCGTACCTTATTCGTGGTCTTGTATCTGTGATAAGAATAAATGCCACGTCTATACCATAAGTCATCGTATGTGATCCTTATACTTTCGTAGATGTTAAATTCTGTTCTTTCCCCTTCGCATATCCGCTGATATACGTCGAAGTATCTGAACACAAATCCGGCCGGAGTTTTTTGAATCAATGCAGCGCTTGATTTATCCGTAATTTGTGGACTTTTTTATAAGTTTTGTAGATAACTTTTCTCTTGCAGTATTTGCATTTTCCTTCTTTTCCGTACTTATGGCCGGACAACTCCTGCGTCTTTCCACAACAGGTGCAGCGTCCTATGTTCTTTCCGGATTCGTAGTACATATATTGTGGTACTGCATCTTTTTTCGCCCAGTCCTCAAAATCTTTTGGAATCTCTGGAATGATTGCCATCTCATCATCAATCCGATCCGTTTCTTTCCGATGTTTTTCGTACTGCTGCCACCCAAGGATTGCACTGTGTGGGCTTTCTTCACCATTTTTCGTAAAATCCTTTATAGTTTTACGGTCTCTTTCTGTGATCCAATATGTCTGATACGCGGCACTCTCGCCGTCGTTGTAACTCACTCCAAACTGCAGGTTCTCAATGGTTGCTGTGCGCCACTTTCTTTCAATCGTCTCGTATGTATCGTATTTTCCATCATGTAAAAATATCCGAAATGCTGGGCGAGATGTCTTTAGTCTCAAGTCCCTGTAGTAAAATACATCGACTTCCAATATTCCTTGTGTTTTTCTGGCTCTGTAGAATTTTCTGTATTTCGGTCCGGTGACTGATGGGCGTCGATAACGATCATACTCCTCTTCGAGCCATGCTTTTTCGTACATTTCTTTTGTGGCTTTCATAGCTGGAAGCTTTAATAATTCGCTCTTTTTCATATCATGCCTCCAGGAAGTAATCTCTTGCCCACTCAAATACTGTCATGTCTGCCACATAATGCTTTCCAGTATCCTTCTGGATTTTTTTGCAATTATCCTCAATCAGTTTCATGCAGTTTTTTACGGATTTTGTGCGGCGTCGCACACACGCCGCAAAGTGCTCGTCTGTGCACTGGCTTTTTAAGTAGTCCAAGATCGGCTCGACCGGAATCTGATTATTTTTATATCCTACTGCCTCAATGTCCAACTTTCCCATGGCAGCATTCAGGTTGTCCGTCAGCTCTTTCGACCGCCCCTCTATCATGTCCTGTGCGAAAAACTCCGGAATACCGTTCTCTTTCGCAAGTTCCTTGATTCTTTCGGTATCCCCTTCCTGCAGCAACCCTAACGCACACGCATTAATCTCCTCTATAGAATCCATATTTCCGAAAATATCATACATTTTTCTCTCTCCTTTTCATTTCGCTCTCCAACCATTCACTGTAAGCATGATGGCCGCTCTCAATTTCAAGCTCATGTCCTTTTTCTGCTATTATTTTCCATAGCTCTTCCCACAGCTCCGCATGTTTCAATGGATCTCCTTTGGCGTTCCTGAAATCTGTTTCCGCCCATTTTTCCAGATTGTTCTTCATCATGTTCAGAACAAATCGGTCTTCGGAATGTACTGTAATCTCACACGGCTGTGTCAGAAGCTCCATGGCGTCCAACAAGCATATTAATGTCGCCCCGTGATAGGTCTCCTCCGTCTCTCCAAATCCCTGCCTGGTCTCGTCCTCTCCATTTTTCTTTTTGTAAGCAATCACGAAACCGTGTGACCTCTTGTATTTACTGGTGCTTGCTGTGTCTTGAGCTAAGTAGATATTCACTTTAAACACCTTCTTGTTCCTCCGAGTATTTTTTCCTTTCCGTATCTGCTTCGATGCGGTCTCTCATGACCATGACCGCTTTCGCAATTGCCATATCTGCCAATGCTCTGGTATCCAGTACCGGCTCCATGCCATGTTCCTTGTTCCAGGCGTTATACACGCGCCCAAACTCTTTCAAAAGCGTCTCATTCACTTCAACTTTCACTTTAAATCCTCCTGTTCAATCGTATTTGCGTGACTCTCCTGTATTTGTAGCCTGTTTTGGGATTTATGCCCTCCCAGATGCGTGCTATGTAATAGCCTTTCTTTGGTTTGACTTCTTTCTTCCACCTTACAAGCTTGTCCACGTGAGGTTCTGGGAGTGGCATATTCTTGGAAGTGTTGTAACTGGCTTCCCGGAGTCTTGGTTTTCCCTGTGTGCCGTCGGCTTTTATGTCTACGGAATGTTCGTCTTTTGTGATATAACTGGCAAGGCTTGTGAAATCTTCATCATAGAATTTCGATTTCTTGATTTCTGTCAGCCATGTTCCTCCCTTGGTCCATGCCTTTTCTACGATGCTGGCTGAATCTCCTATTTCATTTACGACCAAGTGGATGTGCCAGGCTCCCTTTGTTCCGCGCTCTATGTTACGAATCCAGAATAAGGACTTCCCCCTTTTCTTGTATTCCCTTCGTACCTTCCGAAGTGCTGCCTGAAAATCCTTCAGGGCCGACTCCATATCTGGTGGTCTTGCCTCCACCCTGTATGTCCAGGTGAGTAATAGGTCTCCCGGTGAGAAATAACACAATAACCTCTGACGGCATCTCTTCTCTTTATTCCATTTATTTACCCGGATCATATCTTCCGGTGTTGCTTTTCTTCTTTTTAACCGCTTTCCTCCAGGATTCCCATACTTCCCGTCATGGTATTCTTCTATGTCTAGGATATCTCCCTTTCTGAAACGATATTCCTTTCTCTTTATAGCCATGGTTAAGTCCTATCTTTAATATCTTTATCGAGATTGGAAAACGGGGCGAAATCCCCGTGTTTCCTTGACTTTTTCACCCCGTTCAGCTATACTATAATTGTTTTCAATAGCAGAATCTTTCGAGGAATCGGAAGGGTGAAGAGGAATTTGTCGTTAGCAGATTCCTTTTTTCTTTTTCTATGCATATCTTGTCACCTTATTGACTATATAAGCTGCTGTCACAATGATTAATCCAGCTACGATTCTAGTTGCTCCCGGAAGTAATGCCGGACTACTGTTGGCCATTCGGCTTGCAGCTACCCATGTAGCTGCCATTCCAATAACTCCAATGGTCTCTGTTATCATTCGGACGGCTTTACGGATTCGCATTTTTCTTTTGTGTGCTTTTATTCCCGCCATTTCTACACCACCTCTCATATTCCTTTTTCAGTCCTGCGCTTTCAATCAAACGTTCCAGTTCCTGAAGTCTTATGCTCTCCGCATATCTTCCTACCTGGCACAACTCCATGGATTTGCATAACTTTTTCTGATTTCTGGCTCTTTGAAACAATATCTCCTTTAGGTTCACTACATTACACCTACTCTCTGTTGCACTGCTTTCTGCTGCATCTGTATGTCTTTCTGTCTCCATACCTCGAATGCTTCTGTGTCGTAATAGTATGGACTGTTTTTGATTTTGGGGTTGTCCTGCCAGGCAAATGTCTGTCCTGGTGTTGCAAATGCTCTTCTCAGATATGTCTCTGAAAATCCCATTTTTATTAGATCCGGTCTGGACATTATCTTTCTTGGATATTTCATGCTCTCGCCTCCTTATGCTGTCTTATTTTCTTTTTCTTCCTGTCTTCCCAGTTCATCTCTTCGTCTCAGAAGATTTGCGTTATCTCTCAGGAGAGTCAAGCTCTCCTTATCCAAATACTTTAAATCTCCCATGATGTCTCTGATCTTTTTTTCTTTTCTTCTTTCATTTATCCACTTCCTTTCTATTGACTTTTCTTATTTACCCACCTATCCTGTTGATGTAGGTTTTATCAAAACCTTGCAATCAGGAAAGGAGATTTTTGATGAAATTTTTATTAGTTTTTTTATTTTTTATCCTCATAAAAGTGACTTTTGAATATGTACAGATACGCCAGGACTCGCTCCCTCTATAAGAAATTCCTGTCCGGTAAAAATTTCACTTCGTTTATCCCCGAACTTGACATTTTATTTAAAAATGCCGGAACTTCTTACAAAACAACCTATGACGAACAAAAACATGGATATTGGGAACGCTCTATTCGTGATATTGCGTATTCAGCAGACAAATCAAAATATTTTGATGAGGTTAACAAGGTTTTTCAGGTAACTATCGGTGTTTACCGGTTAAGAATAAAAAATACTTTGAACCCTTTTTATTGGCTTTTTCTACCTTTAAACTTCCTTTATTCCAAAAGCATTTGTCCTAATTCTGCAGTAAAAACTATCATAACTGTTATGTATTGGGCGCTTGGAACGGTTGCCTCATATCTTCTAAATTTGTTGTTAGACTTTGTGTATCGAGATTACTTGCTGAAATTACTGAAAACGCTTCTATAAGAAATTTTCTTATGGAAGCTCTTTCTTTTTTTCGAGCTCTTCTTAATCTGATTGTCTCGTCCTGCATGGCTTGGCACAGAAGCGATAAAGCCTCCTCTTTTGTGTAATTCAATGTAACTGATTCCTTTGTATCCATCTTCCTCACCTCCCGAGTTCATTTGCTGTACTTTTATTGTTCCTCGCAAGAACATAATAATTCATTTACCGAACTTTTGTCAATATCTTTTTGTTCATTTAATGAACTTTTTGTATTGCATTTCATTTTTTTGTGTGATATAGTGGATTTAACGAAAGCGAGGTGAGTACATTGACACAGGGTGAGCGTGTTCGATATATAAGAAAGAGTAACGAAGTTAATTTAACTCTTGAGAGATTTGGAGAGCGTATAGGTCTTAGAAAAAGCTCTTTAAGTCAAATTGAAAATAATATCAATTCTCTTACAGATTCAAATATTAAAGCAATCTGCCGGGAATTTCGGGTAAATGAGTCTTGGCTCCGAGACGGAGAAGGCGAACCATTCAAACCATTCCCAGAAGAAGACGAGACTGCAGCTTATGTTTCTGAATTATTGGAAGACGATAATAATCCACTTTATGGCCTTATCGTTGAGATAGTGAAGACATATGTAGAGTTATCCCCTGCATCGCAGGTCGTAATAAAGGATTTTGCCAAGAAGTTGCGAGAAAATATAAAAGGGAAAGCTTCCGCTTCCCCTTCTGATAGTGAAGATAAAAGGGATTAGAATTTCCCTTTCCGTTCTAAATGTCTTTTTATGATGGTGTAAATCTGGATCAGGAACTTTGTGTCCGAATCATCAATTTTATGTACCATTTCAATAATCAGATCTTTAGAGACTTTCACGTATCACCACCTCCAACACGTTTTTTCTACAATTTACACTACTCTCAAATTTTTTCGTCGGATTTGGTTGTCTTTATGATAGCATACTTTGCATCATAAGAAAAGCATAAACCGAACATTTGTTTGATTGTTTAATTAATTTTGTAGGATTCTATATATACAGTACACATGAGTTATAGGAAACTGTTGGAAATAGTGGAAATCGTCCCAGAGTTGTGGGACACTTTATTGAATATCGGATTCAAAAAGGTCCGTAACTTTCAGATTGAAGACCTTTTGCAAGCTGCTCAAACAGTATCTAAAGTTGGAGATACTTGTCCATTAACGATTCTGTTTATTGTTGGATTTGGACACTCCGGTCATGATAGATACCTGACGCACAGAAAGATTTTTGTCATACATGATTTGCCCCAGTAATACTTTCATAGCTTCTATTATATACTATGCAGCTTGATATGTATTCTGGAAAATATTTGTATATTCACCTATGGCGTTTATATATAAACTTACTTATACTTATTTCATTCTCTTTTTAAGGAGTACAATATGCGAAAAAAAGTTATATCAAGCTTACTCATATTATTGGTTTTTTTAACCATTTGTGCATGTGGAGCAAAAACGTCAAAAACTACATATGACATTGACACTCTTGGACCTATTTATAAGAAAGCTTATGATTCTTTTTTGAAAGCTAGCAAAGATTTTGAAAGCGAAGATATTAATTCCGAAAAGGGCAAAGATCTTTTTAAAAAATGTTCAAAGGAAGCTGGTCTTCCATATAATCAAGAAATTACTCTTACCGGTTTTAAAAACGAATCATATTCTGGATTCACTTTAGTTTCGTCTGACGATAAATATGAAATTCCTTGTGTTTTTCCTGATGGTAGCCCAGATCTTAGTCTTTTTATTGACCATGGAGCCAAAGTCACCTTAACTGGAACTATATCTAAAGGGTATAAATATGGTTTTATAACTGTTTCGGAAATATCCACTCCTAAAGAAATAACCCCTGAATTCAATTCCAACATTGAACAGGCTCTTTCTTCCGGATTGGAACACCCGATTGTTCATGGAACCGTTTTAAGTGTTAATTCGTTAGATGATATTGAAAATTTGTTCACTCTTCTTTGTCCTGATCAATATGAACATAGCACATATTACTTTGATACTGTCGTTTGTGTAACCGACGATAACAAAGATAAGTCTGTTTATTTAGGCTATGATCCAACCGTTTGGGGAGAAATTGAAGTCGGAGATAAAATTGTTTTTGAAGGTAGCTTTAATTTTATTGCTGAAAACTCTAATGAGCCAGCATTTGGCTATATGAGTAACGTTTACGATATTTATATTTTTGACAAATAATTAAAAACCGCCCCTGCCGGTAACAAGGACGGTTGATGAATACTATACGTGCTACGCACGATACAATACTCCCTAGCAAGAATATTGTATCACAAATCCATAGCACCGTATAGGTGTATTTTTTATACTCATTTTTAGGAGGTTGGTGCTATGGCTAGTAAAAAATATAAGCTTGGTGCAGACGGATATTATCAGACTAAGGTTTGGGATGGGACGTACAATGCTAACGGCAGTAAGCATCGTGTATCACTCAGGAGTGATAAAAGTAGCCGGGATCTGGAACGTCAGGTTGCGGCTATGAAAGCTCAGATTGAATCCAGGAACTATGTGAGGAATACGGATATATTGTTTATAGACTATTCCCGAAGCTGGCTGAATGTGTATAAGTCCAGGCGCTCCAATAATACCAAGCGTATGTATGAGAATATTATTGAAAAGCACTTCACGACTCTTAATGCGCTAAAGTTAAAAGATGTGGAGCGTATCCACATTGAAACTTTATTGGCAAATGCAGAGGATAAGAGGCGCACTCAACAGCAGATTTTATTGACCTTTTCTGCGGTCCTAAAATCCGCAGTGTCTGACAAGCTCCTGGCTGCTAATGTGGCTGATGATATTCTTAGGAATACCGACAAGATAAAATATAAGCCGAGTGAAAAACGTCCTCTGACACCAGCCGAAAAGAAGGCTGTCTTTGATGCAAGTTATAAATATGATTCTGATCAGGCTTATGTGTATCTGATATATGGATGTGGATTGAGACGTGAGGAATGTGTAGCACTTACGATATTTGATTTTAATTTCAAAAAGCATGAGTTATCTGTCAGCAAAGCCTATGAGTATATTACAAATACTCCCGGTGTTAAGGATCCGAAGAGCTCTAATGGAATCCGTACCATTCCAATACCTTCCAAGATTCTCCCCGTGGTCCAGAGTTATGTAGAAAGCGTTAAGCATTCCGGCCGGACTCAGCTCTTCGTGACCATGCGAGATAAGAAACCTCTTACCAAAAGCGCTTATGACAAAATGTGGAAGAGAATCGTGGAATCGATGCAGGCTGTGTGTAAAGAAGATATTGTTGGATTGACCGGGCATGTGTTCCGTCACAACTATTGTTCGTCCTTATGCTATCAGATTCCTCGTGTATCCATCAAAAGGATTGCGCAGCTCCTTGGTGATACAGAGGCTATGGTTATGAATGTGTACTCACATATTCTGGCCGAACGTGAAGATGTAGAGGGCGCTGTGAATGATGCGATTAATTTTTAAGAGTGTTGGGATTTTTTTATCTTCATGTCTCTTTTTTTTCTGTAGCTACTTTTGAGTACATTCTTGTTTTTTCTGAGTACACTTTTTGAGTACATTTTACTTTGTATTATTTTTACCTACTTTGACTTATCTGCAAAACGCGAAAAATCCCCGTAAACCCTTGAAATCATTGGGTTTACAGGGATTCTGTTTAGTGAGCGTGCGGGGATTCGAACCCCGGACAACTTGATTAAAAGTCACGTCGTTCAAATCCTTGCAAGCGCCGTATAACGCCGTTTTTCAAGTGTGCTCTGAGACACATTTGTAGACATCTTGATTTTAATTGATTTTTTCGCTCTTGTCAATAATATTATTTTTACGCTTTTCGACCAACCAAATAGTCCATAGAGACATTATAAAAAATCAGCCATGGTAATTAACATATGTACATCTGGCTCTCGTCCTTTTGTCTCATATCCGGCTATGGTTGATCTTGATACTCCCAGTGCAGTGCCTGCTGCCATCTGTGATAGTCCCCTCTCTTCTCTCAGCTCTTTCAGTCTTATCGCAAGCTTTTCCATGTAACCACCTCTTATTATAATGTAGCAAAATTTTCACTGATAATAAAGTGGGGAATATTTTCCACTATCCTACATACTTCTTACCAGCGAAATATGCAGCAATCCAACCACTTGGAATCTTAATCCAGATGTCACTACCGTTCTTGCGAACGTCCTTACAGGTTACGCGAGTGCCTTTCTTGAGTCTCCCGTTATCGTGTGCGTGTTGCTGTGCATTACTGGATAACTCCGCATAAGATTTTTCCGGATTATTGGTTCCCGGACCGGTTCGGACGCTCAGGTCGTCCACCTGTGTTGTATAGACTTGTCCGACGACATAAGCTCTGGTACTCTTTGAAGCGGAAGTCACTCCAGATCCATTGTCCAGGACTACAACTGTATGTCCCTTGGTGTGTGTAGCAAGAATATCCCCTCGTTTCAGATATGTACTTTCCTTGCAGCGCTTATCATCTTTCAGGATTTCGAACGCTCCTGTCTTTCGCAAGGTTTCCAGCTCTGACGCTGTGTTAAAATCTCCAACTTGTATTCCGGCATATAAGCAACATACTCTGACCAGTGCAGAGCAATCTGCCTCCACATCAACATTGACCTTGCTGAGATTATAGTTATACTTAACCGCAATCTTTCTAAGGCTGTCTCTGTGTGCCTGGCAATAACCGATGTGATTATTGTTGCACGCTGCTTCCATTGCCTGTGCAATCTTCTCTGCTACAGTTGGATCTTTCGGTCTTGCTACGTACCAACCTTTTCTGTGCAGATAGTAATTCTGTATAGATACTTCTCCACCGGTCTGATCTCCGGCTTTTCCTCCGGTGGTGGTGCCCTTCTCATTAATACGTGCGCTTCCAATTCTTACTGCCATAATATCACTCCTATCAATAAGAGGGCGATTACTCGCCCTCTGAATCACTACTGTTAATCTGTTCCTCCACCTGTGACCTGATATGTCTGACCAATGGCTGCAAGAACGCTGGTATCTTAACGCCCATATCCTGGATATTTTCTAATATACTAATAATCTCGTTACAGATCAGCCACATTGCTACAATGCATGCAATCAAGAATGCCACCGGAGATTTCCAGCCAATCGTAGTGGATGCATATAATAGCATTTCGTCAATAATTGCTCCAACCACTACCAAGAGCCACATGGACACCTTCTTGAAAATTCCTCGAATGCTCTTATAGGAATTTATGTCCTCCGCTCTATACTTACTGGCCATAAGCCCGGTCATGTAGTCAATCAGATTGCATGCCACCAACAGGATCACCGGCACTGCCAATACTCCAAGGAGCGCTGACAGGAAGGCGAATACCGCTGTGAAAATAGCTTTGATGTAATTAGCCTGTTCCATTTTCATATACCTCACTTCTTTCTTTAGTTCGAATTTTCTGTACAAAAAATTAATCACTTCCGTTCTCCTTCTGTGTTATTCTTTTACCGGCTCCGCAAGGCTTACCTGCGAAACCGGATATTTGCGCGGATATCTATAAGGATAGCTTTTCTTTTCCACAATCTGTATCGAAATCTTAAATTGTTCTCCGGTACTGACCGGGTTCTTACTCAGCTTAATCTCTGTTATTTCTAACATTTAGATAACCTCCACTTCTATCCTCGTTTTTCTCGTCGAATCAGCCACTGTATAAGTCACTTCCAGTTCGTATGACCGCGACTTTACTTTCGGGCTTAATTTTATGTCCAGATAATGCTCATTAATCTCGCACTCCCCACACGTTTCCACCTCACCATATCTGATAAGCTCATAGGATGCGCTTAATATCGTGAATGGTTCATTGTTGGGACTTCTGATCAGAAGTTTTACGTGCTTATCTTCACCTAAAATGAATACTACTTTATTCACAGCAACACCCCCTTCCGTGATGACATGGATATACTGCTTCCACAGTACTAATCGTACTGCTTAGTACAACTAGCTTTCGATTACTCCGGAATTACTTCCGTCACGTAATCAAGCGGAACGAGCCTAGCGCATAGCGTAGCTGGATCCACAATCAACAGCATCTTTGCACAATACGCTACGTTTTCCGCATCGTCATAAGACTGTGACTTCAACCACATACATTCCATCTAAATCAAGAGGGACCTGTGGTGTTCCACAAGTACCCCCTCTGCACGCTCAAAGACAACTTCTTTTCCATCGACCTTACCGATTACTTTCGTAACCATAAAAATAGCTCCTAGTCTGTAACCTTAACAGAGATAATGAACGTCTTACCACAGTCAACTGGGTTAGGAGTAAGAGTAACTTTCTCAAATACCGGTGCGCCAGTATCAAGAGTAACCTTACGTGTTACAGTTGTAGTCTTGCCAGCCTTATCCGTTGCAACAACAGTAATTGTATTAGAACCATTAACAAGAGTGATTTCCTTGCTGAATGAACCATCAGAATTAACTGCAACGGATGCACCGTTTACTGTAACTGTGACAGGTTTAGATGTAACATCGTCTGTTTTACCAGATACAACCAGAGCTGTCTTATTTGTGATAAGTTCATCTGCTGGATTTGTAAGAGTAAGTGTCGGTGGAATTGTATCAATTGTAAATGTGACTGTCTTAGCTGTTGCAGCGTTTCCATCAAAATCAGATGTTTCAATTGAAATAGTATGCGCGCCATCTGCCAATGCTGTTCCTGGAGTGTAGGAACACTCGTAACCACCGGTGACTGCTGTTTTTGTAAATGCAGTTGTAACTTTTGCGCCATCAACTTTGATAACGATTGTATCTGGATTAACCCCAGAGCCATCATCTGTCACCTTGAATTTAATAACCGGTGTTGCATTGGTAATGTAAGCACCAGCTGTCGGGTAAGTGAAAGCAAGTGTTGGCGCAACTTTTTCAAGGACGCGAAGTAACAGATTTGCTCCGAAAGTAGCATCACTTTGATTTATTGTAGTTGAGTTTCCGGCATCATCTGTAGCTATTACAGAGCCCCCATATTTATGACCATCTTGTGAGTAACTGGATTTGCTAGGCGCCGGGACTGTTGCTTTATACTCTCCTGTAGATGCATCAAACGTCAGATCATATGTCTGACCATTAAATATATATTGTACTGTTTTTACTGCCATCTACGTTGCCCTCCTACTCTGTCGCTTCTGTAACAAGTTCACCCATTCCAGAATCTTCCAGAATCTCTTTTACCTTATCCTTTAAAAGTCTCGGTACCTGCTTATAAGTTTTCTTTCCTAACATAATCTGCTGTGCCCATAACATTGCCATCATTTCTTTACCTCCATTGTTTTGTAATAATATGAATAAGTTTGTTAATAGAGTTACCATTATTGATATACCAACTCTGACATTTCAAGAATGCATTCCTGGAGCATATCAACTGTCTTTTTCAGTCCAGCATTCTCTGATGCTAAAGCCTCCATTTTTTCTGCTGGTGTCTCGCCAACTTTGTAGAGAATCACACCGATAATTCCAGCCGTATACTTCACGATAGCGTCCATATTGGTGTAATTCTCATACTCCCCCAATGTGGACTCCCGTTCTTTCACAACCATCTTCTTAGTCTTCATCTGATCCTGGAACATGGTTTTTAAATTCTCTTCTGTATCAGAAATCGTCTTGATCAGAAGTCCTCCATTATCCTGAAGGTCGGCTGACTGAATGGTTAATTCAGTCGCATCATTGAATATAATCTTCAATTGTTACTCCTTTCCGGAGTGATTCTTAGTTAAATAGCAATATGAAAGTAAAGTGCTTTCGTAAAACCGTACCATCAGAGACGAATATCCTCATTGATTTCTCAAATGAAATCGCTGCTTTGATGACAAAAGGTAATAAAATTGTAGACTGCATCTGTGGAGCAACAACTAATTCTAATAATGCCTTGGTCTACGGAAAAACCGCTATTCAAGCCACTTCGGATTGGACATATGTCTATGCTAGAGTCAATCAGAATTACTATGACGGACTTGGAGGCACTACGACCGTCACTTTGTTAGCTATTTACGAGTAAATCAAATCGGCAGGCACACCGCAGACCACTGACGGTTCCAGCTCATGCCAAAGGAACTATATAAGTTTTGCCTTGAAAAACTGTATGAGCTACCTTTTTTAATCCAGAAAA
>CYGL01000285.1_pt1 | contig 23697 bp, 38 predicted proteins | sample 485531 | NCBI WGS metagenome assembly CYGL01 (sample SAMEA3497897, study PRJEB9818) | human gut metagenome | reverse complement strand
ATAATATATTTGAATTAGCCTATTAAACATATGATATTTGCTGTAAGATTCTTTACCTAAGCGAAATATGGGATTTGAGCCCATCTAAATAATTCTACCTGTTGAATTAATTTCGCACCTGTATAAGTCTTTAAAATAATTTACATATATTTTAAGACATTTTGTCCTAATTACAAAGAGTCTAAAAACTCACAAATGGAATTATATGTGTCGCTATCATAAGCATGAACATCATTCAATAAATCTTTTGCTTCTTCTAATAATTCTATTGCACGATCTAATGTTTCTTCCATTTTTACGACTTTCCCTTCATTGTTTATTTTTTATAGTAGAAGTGGGGTTCGAACCCACGCTCTCTCACTTATAAGGTGAGTGCTTTAACCAAACATAAGCTATTCTACTGTGAACATCGCTATTAGGATTCGAACCTAAACTTAGAAATTAGAAGTTTCTTGTGCTATCCATTACACTATAGCGACATATTAGGAAGTTTTTTCTTCCTAACTTATATAAATATTATAACATATTATACTGAAAAAGTCAATTTTATTTTTTTTGATTAAATAAACATTATATAAGCATATTAATCCAACTAAAACTTTTAAAAATATAGTCAAAACTTCAAAAGAGAAAAAGGCTGAAACAATATAAAGTATACCTGCAACATAATAAAATTTAATAATTATATTAATATATTTTTCTCTAACGCTTGGCTTAATAGATAAAATTGTAGCAGTAATAAGAAAAATTAAACCAATTGTTGCTAATATAACTCCTCCATTTAATAATAAAAATACAAATACCATTAAATTACCTCCAATTCTTCGTCAAAAAAAGGACAGTTCATTTCAATGCCTTCTTTTGAAACAAAACGTACTTTATTGAAGATTATATTTATCTCTTCAATTACTCCAGTACATCCTTTACAATCAAAATCTTCAAAGTCTTTAAGAATAAGAACAGAGTCTCCTACTTTCATTCATCTAACCAACTTTCTTCTTATTTAAGATTTTCTTTTTAATAGCGTAAATTATTTAATAACACGATACAGACTATGAGTAAACTTACCATCTAAACAATTATATTTATTTGGGTTTATCATAATATTTTCACTAATAACACCATGCTTTTGGGCATTACTCAAATAATAATACATGTTTTTCATACCAATTAAATTATCTGTGTGAAAAATAATAGTTTTAATATTGTCCATTCTAGTAGATTTTACTAATTCTTGGACTAATTCATACCCATTTAAACAGTTTTCCCCTAGATCATGGTCCAAAGCCAAAATATCAATTTCTATATCATTGTTTTCCTTTCTCCAGTCAAGAAAATCTTCTGCACTTCTAAATAATTCATATTTTTCAGGACACTTCCTTAAATCATCTACAAATACTTTCATAGTGTGTTTTCCCACCTTTGTTCCCAGTATTCAGATAATTCTAACTGTTCTTGTTTAATTCTCTCTTTCTCTTCATCCCCAATAGAGGCAAAATATAAGAGAACTTCATTTTGATAATCTGTTAATTCTCGTTTGACACGCTGAATTTCTTTTTTAAATTCTTCTAAATCTACTTCTTCGGGAAGCATTGGATTTTGCACTACGCCTCTAATCAATTCAGTTTTGGCAGTAATATTTTTAGCTTTGTTAAATATTTTTTCTCTTTTATTCATTTTTAAATCTCCTTTATTTAACCTTATAATTAATTATATCATTTTAAGTTAATTTTTTCAAATAAAAAACTCCCTAAAATAGGGAGTTTTATTTCTTTCTCATAAGTTTTTCATAAAAATCAGGATACTTTCTTTAGGGAATATCCTTTTTTCATTTCATAATCCCAATCCCAATCTACATGTCTTTTATACAGACTTGGGGTTTTGGTATCTTCATCATATCGACCTTGTTTCATTCTTCTTCGATAAAGACGATTTACTTGTTTCTTGGATTTTCTGACAGAAGAATTTTTCATACAAACATATCTTGAATATGGTTGTTTTTTTCTACTTCTACTCATACTATAAATACCTCCTTTATAAGATATTTATAGTTTATTTAACTTTTTCTTCATATTATCCAAGACCCCTTTCAAAAAGTCTTCGTAATGTTTTGCCTTCGTTATTTAAAACATATACAGAATTTACATATGTTTTAGTTCCTGGCTTTTCTGGAACGCTGTATTGATATGGACTATTAGGAATTCTTGTAATTTCTTCGTGTTTAGAATTTAATAATGAAAAAGAATCTTCTTGTTCTAAAAGAAATTGTACCCCATCAATAAGTTCGATAAAAGGTTTAGTGGTTGATTCAGTGCTGTCTTTTGGAACGTATTTTCGTTCTCCCAAAATTTGTAATATCATATCTATCTATCTCCTATCTGTTTAATAAATTAATACTAAAACTTAAAATTATCTCTTTCTAAGTAAGATTTAATGCTATCCCACTCTTTCTCTAACCAAGCTAACTTAACATTACATGCATAGCATAGCAAACCTCTAAATCTATAAGTTTCATGGTTGTGATCGACTGATAATTTTATAGTTCCATTTTTGATGGTTTCTTTGTTGCCGCAAATCTCACAAACTAATTGTTTTTGTCGATAGTCTTCTAGTTCTTTGACAGTAATGTCTAAAACATGATTGCCATGTTTCTCGCTTCTAATTACAACAAAACGATTGTTTTTATCTTCTTGTACTTGAGCTCTAAAACATTCAACAGAACAATATTGCTTTTTATCTGATTTATTGACAGTTATAGTTTTATTACAATATAAACAATTAATTTCTTTTTTACAGTCTTTTCTCTTTCCTCTTGAGTGAGAGGATTTGTGCCCTCCTAGTTTAAGGGGACTGTCAAATTCCTTGCCACAAATTTCACATCTAAACATTATTTTACCTTCCTCTATTTTTATTAAAGAGAAATACCCCTACCTTGAATCGAACAAGGAAATCTGCCTTATCCACGCAGTATTTTACCATTAAATTATAGGGGTAATCAAGCGATTGCTCTAACCAACTGAGCTACACTGGTATGGTGAATGTGTCAGGACTTTCACCTGTTCTCGGAATGCCTTCCTCTCTACTAATCTCCTCATTCAGTGCCCTTACTAGATGAGACTAGTGATAGCTAAATAACAAAACTATATATCATGAATCAAGTTGTGTTACGCACTATATACACGCATAATAAAAATAAAGTTACTATAGGCATTTTTTGCATGATTAGCCTATTTCCTATTACTTATATTTTCTGCATGATATCATAAATATTAGGAAACTCTTTAACGAGCAGTAACTTAATATCGGCACTATTTGGTACGCATCTAAAATATTAGATTAAGCGCAATAGTACTCGCTTATATAAGAGAGAGGACTCGAACCTCTATAATGTAGGTCTATTAATTCCTACTTCCCTTGTTACAGGGACGCCTTTGCCAATTTGACCACTCTTATAATTAGTATTTACCTAGAGTTAAGCTAGGACTTATATTTAACTAAATACTAACACGCCGTGAAGGAATCGAACCCCCATCTTCTGGTTTGGAGCCAGATGTGATACCACTACACTAACAGCGCATAAATTGAAAACCAAGAGAAGGAAGATTATTTAAGCCTTTCTCTCTTGGAGCGTCAGTGTGAAAAACTCTTAACGTTTCGTATAAGCGAAATATCATTCCTTACATTACCGATGATAGAGGACTTGAACCTCTATTACTAGATTCGTAATCTAGCGTCCTATCCATTTGAACGAATCATCGAAAAATAAAATGAATTACACAATATCTAGCACCCGTAGATAACTAAATATCCCTATATCTATTTTAGACCTAACCAATGCCTCATTCATTTATAAATGCTGGTTGAGAGAATCGAACTCCCATTTGAAGATTACAAGTCAACTGTAATAGCCATTATACGAAACCAGCGTAAAGGCTGCCGCTGTTTTATTTGGGTAAGGACACTGCGCTTGCCCTTTTACGAGGTGTCTTTATGCCTATTGTGCGCCTCAACCTAGCCGCCAAAGTGGAAATTTGACTAGGGGCTAATTTTAATGATTAACTTACACAAATCGGGAAGACAGGATTCGAACCTGCGACCCCTTGGTCCCAAACCAAGTGCTCTACCAAGCTGAGCTACTTTCCGGATTACCTGTTTAATTTGGTCTTTTAAGCTACTACGCACAGGTAAAGATAAACCCTTGGTAGAGGGAAGACTATCATCGAACCGTATGTAGGTTGCGATGGGTAGTAGCCATTATAAAAAACAAGAACCTATATATTATCAGATATACTATTATCCCATTAAATGTGATTGCTGTTAGGTTCTTTATACGAATAGCAGGAGTCGAACCTGCACTCGCAATCTTAGAAGGAATGTGCTTTTCCGGTTAAGCTACGGGAACAAAAAAGACTAGGTTGTAACCAACTAACAAAAGTTAGTTTTATTTATCTAATTCATTTACTTTATCTTGACTAAACCTTGCAAGTTCAGCCATTTTAGCATCTTTTTTAGCTGACTCTGATTGTAATTGATCAAGTTGTTGTTTGTAAGCATCTGCTTCTTGTTGTTTTTTATTTACTTCTTCTTGTTTTCGATTGATTTCTTCTTGTTTTCGGTTGATTTCTTCCTGTTTAGTAGCAACTTCGTTTGTTTTCTGTGCTAATTGATTTTTTAAATCAGTAATTTCGTTGTTTAAATTAGCTTGATCATTCTGATTCTGAGAAATTTTATCTTTTAAATCATTAATTTCTGTGTCCCGATTAGTGACCATATCTGCTAATTTAATAATATTGTCTCGAACTGTATTAGCGTCATCAAAAAATCCTCCACCTGCGGCAAAACCAACTAATCCTCCACCTAGTGAGATTACTAGAGCGGCAACGAACATTAAAATCTTTTTTTTCACTGTATAAAACTCCTCTTTTTTAGATTCGTTGAGTCTAAAAACTCAATACGGAGAGTGAGATTCGAACTCACACTGGAACGGGCTTAAACCGTTTGTCTCTGCCGTTGGACTATCTCCGTGTTACCTGTCCATGTCACTGGACAGGAAGAAAGGAAAGTTGTGTTTATTTATCAAGAACGAAGTTTAGACCTTTTTCGAGTTCTAACGTAAACTCAAGAAAAGCACCTAGAAAAAACTCAAACGCCAACCATAATTGAACTCGTAGATTTTTCGGTTGGTATCTACGGCTCCTTACATAATCTCTTCTTTAATATTTGAGTAAGGTTTTGCTGTATCGTTCTTTATGACGCTACCGAGATTCGAACTCGGGATTCTGGTTAGAAAGACCAGTGTCTTAACCGCTTGACCATAGCGCCAAAATGTTTGTCCAAAAGAGGGGCAATACATGATCTTCTGTACTTGTTATTCCTTAGGTTTTATGCAGGTCTTTCTATTTACACACTAACAGACCTGCCAATTTTCTAACACTTTTTCTAATGTTTCGTATGGACACATTACTGTCTTACCGTGAACACCCTGTATTCTCAAAATAATATAATATTCAGTTATCTCAGAGGTAACAAAGTATATCTTGTCCTTCTTTAAACCTAAACTTCTATTTAAACCAATGAATTTTAAATACATCGTGTTGCCTCCTAACTATGTGCAACCCATGAAGGTCATGGGGACTGTAGTATGCCCAACCTGCGGGGATGCTCCGCTCTGAATCCGTAGAAATCAGCCACAATTCGATATTTATTTAGTGAAAAAATTAGTTACGTTCGACTGCTTGACAAAGGCAGTCTATGGAGGACAAGGGATTCGAACCCCCAATGTATCTTACGTCATGGTTTTACAGACCACTTGCTTCACCAATTTGCATAATCCTCCAAATACTGGGGAGGTACCTTCCCCAAAAACAAGAATCTATCTTTTGTGTGCTACCATTACACCATATAAGTTGTACCAAACTTATACTAGGAGTCGAACCTAGACCTTATTTTTTCCCAAATATTATTAAAAGTATTAATATTTGCTGTAAGATTCTTTAAGGAGAGTAAGGGAATCGAACCCTTGGACGTGTTACCGCCAAATGTTTTCAAGACATTCTTCCTTTAGCCAACAGGGACTCTCCATTTTATTATACAAGAGGTGGGACTTGAACCCACACGTTATGAAAACGCTAGATCCTAAATCTAGTGCGTCTGCCAATTCCGCCACTCTCGTAAAATACTCACCCAGCAGGATTCGAACCTACAAGAACTGGTTAACAGCCAGTCATGATACCATTTCATCATAGGTGAATGTTTAAACGTGCTAGGATAAATCCCTTCACGCCCAACGTTCTAACACGTTGTTTCAATCAGGGTAGCTGGATTTGAACCAACAATCTCTGCATCCCAAATGCAGCGGATTAACCAAATTCTCCTATACCCTGGTGTACCCCCAATAAAATATGGGGATATTTAATTAAGACATTTTGTCCTACTTCTCATCAGAAACTAATTCAGTTCCTTTCTTTTTATATCCAACATGATCTTTATTATTAGTAGCTTGACTTACTTTATCTACTTCGTCTCCAACTAAACGCATAATTGCTGACATTTTCTGAGGAGAAACTTCGATTCCAACTGCATTTGCAATTTCGCCACTATCGTAAGCAATTCCATCTTCTGCATCATTATGGAAAAATTCAATTACTAAAGCAGCAATGTGTTTATTTTCTTTTTGAACCTTGGTATCGACATTTCGACGGCTTGCGTTACGAGCTTCAATTCTTTGAGCATCTTCCAATAACATTTCTGCATATTCAGGAGCATTTACTTCCAACAATTTTGCTGCGTTACGATACATATCTGCTTTAGTTTGTTTTTCCATGATGAATCTCTCCTTTTAAAATAAGTTTTTTATTTCTTTTTACATATTAATTATAACATTTTGAAAGATTTTTTTCAAGTATGTTTTAAGACTTAACTAGAACTAATTCTTTATCAACTATCAAACCACCACATGAAGTGTGAATATAACGATTATTCAATCGTCTATTTGACAAATTAGACGCTCCGCACTTATCACATTCCGAATAAACTTTAAATGTTAAAAGAGGCGTTGTTGGAGCTAGTTGTAGCTTTTTATTAGTTGCTCCTGACGAAAGTGAATCAATATAAGACAACAATTTTTCAAATTCAGGCTCTCCATCGCTATATTTACGCCCACTTTTATGTAAATACCAGTGAGCAAGTTCGTGTTTCAAAACTTTTTCAAATAAAGATTCGTCTTTTGCAAGATATAGAGCGATCTTTGTAAACTGACCAGACATTTCGATTTTATTTTCACTAGGGAAATATCTACCATATGTTCTAGTAAGTCGGTTATTGATAAGAAAAGTTGGAGCATTTGTCTCTTGGCTAGAGAAGAATCGGTCAATGATTTTATCTCCCATTTCATTGATCTTTTCTAAAGCTTCAATTTTCTGTTCACCACTGATAGTTCTTGGATAATCTAAACTAAAATTCCCAACTATAGTTGACATTGTACTCCTCCTTTTAATAAAATAATGACTTGTATAGGATTTGCACCTATGATTCCCGAGTGAAAGTCGAGCGTCTTAACTTCTTGACCAACAAGCCGTTTTATATTTCTTATCTTTATTATATAATAATTATAACATATTATGTTCAAAATGTCAAATTATTTTTCCCTTTCGGGATAAGGACTGGCTAAAATAGATTAGCTCTAGTCCCTATTTAACTGAGATAGTAGGATTCGAACCTATACTGCATCGTCATGCACATGAGTCTCCAATGGGAAGACTCTCCTTGCGTCTACCTTTCCGCCATATACTCAAAGGATAGCCAATCCTGATATTCTTGAGGTTGGACTCGAACCAACGTCTCATGGAAGATTAAACCATGCGTCTTTCCTTTTTAAGACCACTCAAGTAACTTTATCTTATATAAATATTATAACATGTTATTCATATTTTTTCAAATTATGTGTTTTGATCAGTCATATATTCTGTCAAACCATCAAAAACAACTTCTCCATCACTTACAGCCAAAAACATCTGACCTGTTTCAAATGGATTTTCAATAATGATTGTATATCCACTACCAAGGGTATCTTGTAAACCTAAAGATGTTTGTTGGACATTTTGAACTAAATTAGTCCATACGTCTAAACTTAATGTGCCACCCATAATAGCTGCCATTTCTTGTGTAAATTGAGGATCTGTTGGTGTAATAATATAATATTTGTTTACAGAATCAAAACGAACTGGACCTGTTGATTGGAAACTTTGTTGAAAAGCATCTAAAACTTGTTGTTCTAAGGTAGATAATTGAACCTCATCTTTTTTATAAGGTTCTTTTTGTTCAGACGATTCTACTGTGCTACTTTCTACTGTCTGTTCAGTAGAATCTTCGCTTTTCCATTGTTCATCAGGAACTTCTCCTTTAGTACATCCTACTAAACCTAAACCAAACATTGCAACAATTGAGAACCCTACTAAACTTTTTTTCATTTAAAATTTCCTCCTTATTTAACTTTATAATTAATTATATCATTTTATATTTTTTATTTCAAATCTGAATATTTTTCACTAAGTTCAAATATATCTTCAATACTAAATTCTTTATTATCTTTAAACCGTTCTTCAAAAATAGGATTTTTCATACTTTTCCTACATAAATCCATTGTCCGTTCTTCCAAAAGAGGAAGAATAATAGGGTTCAAGTGGGAGAAATCCATATTTCTTAAATATGAACTGCTAAAGGAATTAGTAAAAATTCTTTCTGCTCCGAATGCACAGTATCGAAGAAATATAGCTTCGGACCGAGGACCATATCTTGATGGTGTAAATCTATCAGACTTATACTTATATAATTCTTCAAGAGTGGATTTATCTATTAAATTTAGTTTTAACCCTTGCAATACAGTGTAGTACGTTATTTTTTGTAACTGTAAGTGATAAATATATTTTTTATGTTCCAAACTTAAATCTACAATATGAGAGGCTAACTCTATCATTTTTACCTCCTTATTTAACTTTATAATTAATTATATCATTTTAAATTAATAAATTCAATTAAAAAATGCCCTTTTACAGGCATTCTTTAATTTTTTTGGCAATAGATTCTACCATAGAATTATCAGAATATAAATCTTCCTTAGTAAGATAATCTTTTCTTTGACAGATAAAAACATTTTCTAATCCCAAAAATACTTTGATTAAACTATTATATCCCTGCTCTGGAGTATCATCTTGGAAAATAGCATCAATAGTATAACCCTGTAAATCTTTTAATGATAAAATATCTTTAACCTGCTCCGTACTAAAATAATCCATCATTATCTCCACGCTCCTATATTTACATTTCTCATTAAATTAGCGATTGTCAAGGGTCCAACTCCACCTGGTACTGGAGAAAGATTACCATTCCAACCTTCTTTTTTCAAAGAATTAAAATCTACATCTCCAACTAACTTTCCAGACTCATCAAAATTAATGCCTACATCTATAATAGTAGCATTATCTTTAATAAAATCACTATCTATAAAGTTAGCTTTCCCAATTGCCACTACTAATATATCGCATTGTTTACTAAGAGAAACTAAATTCTTTTTGTCAGTATAGGAGTTCATGCTAATAACAGTTGCATTTTCTTCCAAGAGAAGGGGGATAAGTGGCTTCCCTACTAAATTAGAACGACCGATGACTCCTACGATTTTCCCCTCTATTGGGATGTTATAATATTTTAGCATATCTACTACTCCATGCGCTGTTGCTGGGACAAAATTTAGGTCAGTTCTGCTTCCATCTAGTAGACGTCCTAAATTATAATGTGTTAAACCATCAACATCAAATTCTGGGGGAATTACACGCAAAAATGTATCTTCCATAAAGCGATCAAATTCAAAAGGAAGTTGAACAAATATACCAGATACTTTATCTCGATTAGGAATCTTTGTTAAAGATATAAGCTCCTCTAAAATTTTATTAACCTTTTCTTTAGTTTCAGCCTTATGTAGCTGAGTTGGAATACCTAGAGATTCAGCTTTTTTAATCTTATTTTTGATATAGCGATTAGATTCCTCTAGATCTCCAACCTGGAAAATATGCAAAACTTTTTTATTTGGATAATGAATATCTTTATAAATTGAATCTGCTACTGGTTTACCATATAATAAATTAATTGACACTGTTTTCCTCCTCTTTAATAAATCTATAACTACCATCACTATTTTTTATCATAGATATATTATTTAATCTTTTTCTAACTTCTTCAATTTTTCTTTGTTCTTCTTCAGAGTATTCGTGAGTACCATGAATCTTCGCCATCCAGATTTCATATTCTTCTTGCGTCCAATAACCAATTGTTTCGCCTCCACTTGAGATCGTATATTTTATATCTTTATTCATTAATCCCACTTCCCTTTATGTTTAGGCTTTCTTTTATACGAGCCTTTACCCTTTTTTGGCTTAATAGTTCCTACTCCACGAGAAACCTTTTGTAGGTAATCTCCTACTTCATCCAATTTCATTTTATGAGAAGGTTTAATTTTCATGGAACTCCACTCTCCTTTATTTTTATATTTCTATGTAAAAAGGGAATTATAAAAATTCCCTTTCAATATTATATGTTATTTAAAAGCACTAGTAAATTTTAGTGTACCTAATTTAGCTGCTTGTGCTTCAATATCATTTAAAGCATCAATACGATTAGTAAAATCAGAAGTTACTAAAATATCAATTGGACGAGAAATTTCTTGAACCTCAGAAGCCCAACGTCCTTTTGAATCTTTTGTGCGTACTACCTCAGATACTTTTTTACTTGTTGAAACAACTCCATAAAATTTTGTTTTCTTCATAATATTTTCTCCTTTTTATCTTTTATTATAATAATATTATATCATCTTATTCCAAAAAAATCAAATTAAAACACTTTAACAAACCAGCCTTCGGAATTTTTGATGACCTGGTATCCTTCTGCCAAGAAAGCATCAACCACTTTTAAAATTAAATCTAAAGAGGAATACAAAGAGGGGAAAAATTTGTGTAAATCAGAAAGTTTGCCAAATTGAATTAATCCATCTAATGTTGGATTTAATCCTAGAACATAAGAAGTATAATCCTCTAAGGCTTTTGGTATAATAGTTCGATATGCAATATCTAAATCTTGTTTTGAATATTCTAATTGGTCTAAACTATTAGTATTAAGTTTTTTATATAGTCCGTCGTGGGTTTCTATAAAGAAATCTTTTGAATACATATAATTTACATATTCTCCATGATTATTAATTAAACCAAAATCATAGCAAATATCTTCTCCTTCTTCAGGATACCATTTTTCGATTAAATTATCTAATCTAGAATCTGGTAAATCATCTAAGTCTAAAGACTCAAATTCTTCCATAAATTTTAACCATCTCAAATATTCACCTTTTGAATTAAATTCGAGTTTTACAAAAGTTTGGTCATAGGAAGTTCTTTCCATTAAAACATATCCAATAATTCTCATTATATTAATCTCCTTTTACAACAATTGGAATTTTTTGGTAAAATCTACTAGATTATCTTTTGGTTGTGGGAAAAAACCTACAACGGTTAGTGAGCCTGAAGGAATCTCAGTTAAGCCATTATCTCTAATATATTCTGCTCCCATATCAATTGCCTTAAGCAAATCTTTTTCTTTGGCTCGTAAGATAATTTTTGTTTGGGATCCAGAATAAAGCCAATCATAATAATTATTAATTAGTTCTTTTTCTTTAGCATAACGAGTGTCCATAATATCTTCATCAAGAATTTCTTCTGATAAAAAATAAATCTTATCATCTAATTCAAAAATTTTATTATCAATAATTGTTTGTACATGAGCAACTTGACCAGCAATTTTACCAACACTCATATTTAATTCTTTATTAACTAAATATATTCTACAAGTTTTTCCATTTTATTATCTCCTTTTTAAGTATATATTAATTATATCATTTTTTACGATAAAAGTCAATAAATTCACAATCTTCTTGCTTTTGGAAACTCTTCATGGTATAATTATTATAATCTATTTCTGGAAAATACGTATCTGCTTGTCTCTTTTCATAAAATCTTGTTAAATACAATCTATCCCAATAATATTGAGTTTGTGCATATAACCTTCCTCCACCAATAATTACAATAACATCTGAGGATAATGAATGAATCTCCAAGAGAGCAAGGAACATGGACTCATCTATAACTTTTAAATTGTCATTGTTTTTCATGGCTGTCTGGAGTTTTTTTGATATTCCTCTTTCCATATCCAGCACCACTGTATTCATCCTATTGGGTAATGCTTCTACTGGCAGTGATTCCCAAGTTTTATATCCCATATAAATATTTCTATTCCAAGTTAGAGTTTTAAATCTTTTCATATCTTCTGAAGAATGGTAAATTAATTTATTATTTAATCCTAACTCTCCATTTGGTCCAATTGCTGCTACAGCATAAATCAATAAAAACACTTCCTTTTTTAATTCTATTTGTTATTATTATAACAAATTTATCTATAAAAAGCAAAAAAATACCCTTATTTCTAAGGGTATTTTTAATCTTATTTTTATAGTCTATAAGTTCCCCACAGTTTGTCTGTAGAAGTTTTTGTATCAATTTCTTTTGCAGGAGCATAACGGCTAATAATATTAACAGTTTTACCTCTAGCTGGATGATTTGCTGGTAATGCGCACCAATTATGGAAACGGCAGTTACCACGTTGAGCGATTTCTGGACCATATTTTTTAGCGATATCTGGAGAAGCTAAGTAAGACCCTCCTGTAATATCGAATCGTACATATTCTTTTCCAGTTTTTGCATCAGTTACAAATAGATAATGTTTAAATCCATCTTTTTGACGTGTATTTAGATGCCATCCAGCAAATGTAACACCTTTAGCATCTCCAGCAACTTTATCTAGGTATCCTTCATTAATTAATGCAGGAGCTTTCCAATGCTCTTTAGTGCGAATTTCTTCTTTGTTATCGTTGTTGTAACGAAGTAATAAATCAAAATCCTTTCCTAGAACGCCTTCTGGTGTAGGAGCATCTACTTGGAAACCAACGTCTGCTCCGTTAGGATTTGAAACTGCTTTTTGAACATCTGGACGTTGAATTTTTTTCGCTTTAAAGCGGGCAATTTCTGGTCCACCCTTTTTCATAATATAAACCCAGATATCTTGACCTTTTGTAGCCTTAGCTGGAGTAAACCAACCTTTGATTTGGAAAGCTTTTGAATTAATATTAACTAAATCAATATTATATTTTCTAGTTCCAGTACTTGGTGCTGGAGTTGGAGCTGGAGCTGGATTAGAGCCCATATAAGATTTAATACGAGCAATAAAATAATCTTGCATTACATATCCATCACCATGTAAGGCAACAGAACGGTGAGGACAAGAAGTTGCAGAAAATTGTTTATGCAATTTTACAGTATTTCTATTAGGTTGTAAACCATATCTCTTTAAGATTTGGGCTGCTAATTTAATAGAATTTTCTTCATTTTGTCGAAAAATATTTTCTGGTCCCATTGACTGACATGCTTCAATACCGATATAATATGCATTACCAGTTGAATTTGCAGTATGCCATGCCATATTCATTTCATCTTCTGCTTGGAATGTTCCATCGCTAGCTACATAATAATGAGCAAAGCCATTTTCTGCGTCATGGGAAGGTAACCATCCACGATAAAATGCAGCATTAGCATAAACAGAACCTGCATCATTGTGAATAACTACTCCTGATGGATTAGCTCCTCGACGCCCAGCGATTCCTTTATAAAAACGAGTCATTATTTATCACCTTCCATAAGTTTATGATTAGGGAATGATAGTAATTGTCCATCAACATCTAATTTAGTAAAAATTTCATTGCTTCGAACTACTGGAAATCCCTTGTCCCCAAAAGAGAAGAAATCTCCTTTTGAATATCCATCAAAATCTTTCTTTTCGCCTTCTGCGGTCATTTCTACTACGCCATTTTCATTATATTCTTTTAACTTGTCAACAGTACCTTTTTCATACGGGTCCATTTCGATATAATCTTCTTTAGATTCCCCGACTGTAAATACGCCAATTGGAATAAGTAAATCTTTTTCTTTAAACATATTTTACACCTTCCTTTTAAATTTTTTGAGTCTTTTCCTAGCTCAAATACGTTAAAATCCTATAGCTAAAAAGTACAAAAAAAAGACACCATTTAAGGTGTCTTAATTTATTATTAAATTGCCATATCAAATTTCATCTGATCTCCCACAGAGGAATAGCCCTTTAGTACAAAATCGCTTGGTTTTATATCATAAAAATTAGTTTTATCAGGAACGTCCAAGTAAAACTCAATTTCTTCTTGTTCCTCTTGGTTCATCTTTTCAAATCTAGCAACTAATTCTTGAGCTTGAGTAAAATATCTATCATAAATATGCAAGTTCATTACGTGCCAAGAAAAAGTTCCTACTTTCCACCCAAAATGTTTAGCTACCATCATTTGTAATGCTACATATTGGATTTGATTAATACCCATACCAGCTACAAGAAAGTCTGAACTGCGTTGAATTAAACTCATATCCAAAAACGTTTCTCCATTAACTTCTCTAACATCCCAAATAGTTTGAAAAGCGCATGGCATTAAACCTTCTGTTTCATCTAAGTCTTTATATTGCCATAAATTAATAATATTTCTACGATTATATGGATTTTTTTCTAATCCTTCTATTAATCTATCAATTAGATTATAGCGATTAACTGTTGCTCCGTAACGTTGTCCAATAGTTCCATCCTCTAAAGCCCAATCTTCCCACCAATGAACCCCTCTATCTCTTAATGGCTGTAAATCAGATGTTTGATCTTGGTATATCCAAAAAAGCTCTTGTCTAGCTAATCCAGTATATACAGGACGTAATCTACTAATGGGTAACTCTCCCTTATCTAAATAAAATTTGATAAATACATCTGTTATATATTTACTATTAGCGGTTTTTCCATCAGAGGCGTATTTAGGACGGGCTCCTAAAGAATTAACTCCATTGTCTAGGATTTCAGAAATACTAGATGCAACAAAATGATCCATTTTTAATGTGTTCAATTATTCTTCCTCCTTAAAATATTGTTCTAAAAAATCACTGATTTGATTTGCTGTTAGCTCCATATTTTCTTCGTTTAAGTAATCAGAAAGCTGAATTCCAGATTTTTTCTTTTTTGTGATATACAATTCTTTATTGCGAATATACACATGAATATTTTCTTCCATGAACCGAAAATAAAATTTGTTTTCTCCAAAAGCCTCGATATATTTTAATTCGGTATCATTTAAAGAAATAGATAAATTCAAGAATTCCCATTCTGAAGGATCTTTACCAGCATCTTCTATTGTCTGTTCAATTAATTTTAATACAGGTTTAACGATATTTTTATCTATATAATCTTCCACTAAACCTTCATCATAATAAAGAATCATAAAAATCTCTCCTATTCTTTTCCTAAATTATAGCTAAAGTCTATTACATCAATTTTAAGTGCGTTAGCTTTCCAAACTAAATCTTGAATTTTACTAGCAACCCCTTTTGTAATTCCAGGAGCATCCTTACCTTCTAATTGTTTAACAGGAACATTTTTAATTGTAATTCCATTAATTACCATATCTTTTGTAATTAATATATTAAACATTAATATACTTCCTTTCCTACATTATAAAATGTTTTTACTGTTTCTAATAATTGATTTTTTAAAACATTCTCCAATTTTTTATAGTCAACCTTATATTGTTTTTTAAAGTCTTTAGCTGTCAACATTAATTCTTCAGGAGTTAGTTTAGCAAAGTCTGTATATCTATGGGGGTTTTCCCTAACCAAGACTTCTTTAGAGGAATCTTTATCAAAAAAATATTTCAGAGTAAATTTATCCTCTAAAACAGCAGTAAACATATTTTCTAATAATAACATTCTTGAAAGTTTTTTCCCTGAATCTTCATTTTTAGATTCTGATAAAGAGAGTCCAGCAAGACTAAAAAGAAAATTATCTTTTCTCTCTTCTAAAACTTGTGTTAATTGTTCTTTTGTAAATAACCTTTTCCCCAAAAGAGGAGGATGAAGTAAGTGGGCACTATTGAGGGACAATTTATTGAGCTCATCATATTGGAATCGAACATCTCTTACAGAGACATGTTCTACATTGTTTTCATTGACAGCCACCTCTTTAGAGAGCCTTTCGTTAAAGCATAAATCTGAAAAAGTGGGGTATACATAGACCTTAAAATCAAAATCACTTTCTGGAGTAGAAACTCCATAAAGAACACTACCTGTCAAATATACAGAATGAACTTTTCTATTTAATTTTGTTTCTACTGTTTTTACTGTACTTTTTACACCTTTTACTAATAAATCTTTATTCATTTTAAAACCTCCTATTTTCTATATTGGATATTTCAGCCAACAGAATTTTCAACGGCAGAAGTTGCTAATTCATCTGCAATTTCATTAAAAAAATTATTATTATGACCTTTTTCCCATATAAAATAAACTTTAAGTCCTGAGAATCGAGCATTAGAAACAAAAAGTTTATATTCTGTAGTTAAAGGTTTATTTGTTTTCCAAAGATTGTCAGCCCATTTTCCTAAGCCTTCATAATCGTGATATATTTCAATTTTTGTATTTACTTTATCTATAACATTTTCAAGGCACCAATTAATAGCTTCCTTAGCAGCTTGAATTTCTCCATCAATCTGTCTAGAGACTGGATTGCTTACGATACCAGAAGCAGTATATAAAACTTCTTGCTCTTCTGCTTCAACACAAAAGCCCCAACCAGCCACATTAGGGTTAACCTTCTGTTTGTAACTTCCATCTACATGAATCTTAATAGTCTTTTTTATACTTTTCGCCTCCTAAAGTAAGTCTACTGCTACAATTAATTCTCTATCTAAATCTTCTTTTAAATCAACTAATAGGATGTTCAAAATTTCTTCTTTCATTAAACAACTTCCTTCCTTAATTAACTTATATATATATTATATAATTTTAAATAAAAAAATTCAACTAAAGGAAATCCAATAGTTGAATTTTATAAAATTAAATATTATATTCTTCAAATAATTCATCAACATCTATAGCAATAAAATCTAAATTATCACAAATATTATTAATCGTAAAAATAGTTAAGGCATCTTCTTCAAACCATGGAACTCCACTTTCGTATTCATAAAGTGCTTCTCCATCTATATTAAGAATTTCAGCCATCTCATCGATACTAATTCCATGTTCTTCTCTATATTCTCTTATTTTATCTGCATTGATTCTCATATTAATTCTCCTCTCCTTATTTATCTCTGCTAAAGATAATAAAAAGGGAAAATTAATAATGACAATAAAAAGGTTAGGTTATTCTGGTAAAATTTCTCCTGTCTCAGCATCATAGTATAAATAACCATTTTTATCATAAGCCAAAATATTAATATGATTTGTAATCGGCGCAGCCCCGTCAATAAAAATATGATCCTTATCTCTATAAATTGAATCTTCTTTCTCTTGGGGAACTCCTTCTGGATGTAATTCTCTTGTCATTATATGACCTGCTACAATTTCTTTATTCCATGGAGTGTAACCAAGAGAGGCTGGGTATTTCCAAGTCATTTCTTCTTTGGGAGAATCTGTCCAAAGCCCACCTGACTCTTCTTCAAAACCTGCATGAACAAACAAAGCATTTCCATATTCATAAAAGTAATCTAAGTTTTGATACCAATCTAATAATTCTTTATATTCTGTTTTAATTGTATCAACAACTTCTTGTGTAACTTTAATTTGATTATTAGGATCACTTATGTCATAAATAGCATCTACGCCGTCAAAAATTAAGTTCCACTCCTTGTTAAGAGGTTTTATAAAACTTTTGACAGTAGTCAATGGCTTATCATTAATTAAATGAAGAGTATCAGAAGGATTTTTTAGCCACTCCAAAAACATTTCATCATGATTCCCCATTAAAACAATAATATTTTCTTTTCCATGTTTTTGCTGTAAGTCATAAATAGTCTTTAAAACAGAATATCCATCAGGAGAACGATCAATATAATCTCCAAGAAAAATAAGTTTATCTTCACCAATAGAAATTTTTGTTTTATTAAATAAGAAATCTAAAGCTTTTTCTAAGGCTTGAAAATTTCCATGGATATCTGACATAGCATATACAGTCATAATTTTGTCCTCCTATTTTATTATATATTTATATTAACATTTTATATATAAAAAATCAAAAATTAGGGTCTGATAAATATTTATTAATTTCTATTGCGGCATTTGCACCTTCTCCTACAGCAATAGCAATTTGTTTATTATTCCCATAAACTACATCCCCAATAGCAAAAATACCTAAATCTTCTACCTTATTATTCCTCATCGTTTCTACATAACCATCTCGTAAAATATAATCAAAGTTTTCAGTTAAAAAATCAGTTTGAGGAACTTGTCCTATAGCTATAAAAATACCATCCACAGATAAAGTTCTATGACCAATTCCCTTTTCATTAATAACAATAAAATCAACATCGTCTTTTCCCATAATGGAAGTAACTTGTGTATCCAAGAGAAAATGGATATTTGAAGTATTTTTTGCTTGTTTTACTTCGGCATTTGTTGCTCTAAATTCTTGTCGTCTATGAATTAAATATACATTTTTTGCATGACGAGATAGGATTTGTGCATCTTCTAAAGCAGTTTGTCCACCACCAACAATTGCTACTTCTTTATCTTTAAACAAAGGAGCATCACAAATAGCACAATAAGATACGCCAAAACCAGCGAAATCTTCTTCTCCTTTAACTCCAAGTTTTCTAGGAGAAGCTCCAGTTGCAATTAATACAGTATTACCACTAATTTTTTCTCCCATATCGGTAGTAACTATAAAAGTTGAATCATCAATTTTATTAACATTTTCGACCATACCAAAAATTTGTGTAATATGTTCTAAGTCTTCTACATGAGAATACATATCTTTTACCAAGATTGGAGCATAAATTTTTCCCTTTCCAAGATAATTATCTACAACTTCTGTATTTTGAATTTGTCCCCCAAAACCATAACCATAGACCCATGCAGTTTTTAAACCAAGCCGAGATAAATAAAGGACAGCAGACATCGCTCCTGGTCCGCCACCTATAACTATTGTTTCATACATTAATTTGTCACCTCTTCATAAGTTTTAATAAAAATATCTGGTTTGCAAGGATATAATTCTCCATTGATTCCTTTTATAATATAATCTCCTTCAGAAGCTTTCATTACACCTTCTAAAGTTTTTATCTCTATCCAAATTTTTTCTCCACCATATTGAGAAAATAAAGTCATTTTATCTGAATACTTACGTACCCAACTTTCTGCTGTTTCTAAATTTTCTCTGTTAAAAAGCCATACCTCTACCTCAACAGGTTTTTTACGATATTTTTTTACAGAGCTTTTTTCTGTTTTTTTATTAAAATTAAACATTAAAATCCCTCCATTAAATATATTTTATCACATTGAAGAGATTTTTTCACATCAATGCATCTTTGGTTGTCAGAGCCATATTTTTTACCTTCGATTCTACGGTCTATCATAAAACGACCATCAATTAATACATCTAAATATTCTAATACTGGTTTAAGTAACTTACTTTTAGTTACTTGTTCCCAAGTAAAACCAGTCCAACAGATAACCTCTGTCTCTGGTCTTTTTGTTTTAACTGCCGATAAAATTTCTAATGTATCTTTTATATTTTTAGGACTGAGAGGGTCTCCTCCCAAAAGAGCAAGAGTATTTAATTTCATTGGTCCTCCATCAAGTCCGTCGAGCACCTCTTCTATTACCTCTTGGTTATCCTCATATAAGTTTTCATTTCTTTCCCAAGTTTCTGAATTCCAGCATCCTGGGCAATGATGTGGACAATGATTAAACCACAAAGAAACTGAGGCTCCTTTTAAACCACTGTTTTCCATATCATATTTTTTTATATTGTGCAAATAAGCCATATTATGCTCCCCCAATTAAAATTAGGATAAACAAAATTAAGAATATGGCAAACATTAAGTAAGCCATATTCTCTAATCTCGTAGTATCTCTTCCTATATTTGCTTTCATTCCAGAACCAATTAATAATAGGACGCAAATCCCACAAAAAACTGCAATAAACATCATTTTAAAAAACTTCCTTCCTTTTTATTTTTCTTTATTTTTAAGAATTTGTTCTAATAAAACTTCATTTTTTGAAATTTCTTTATCCAAAAGTCGTTCAAGCATTAAATTTGCAAATAAAGTAAAAGCAAAATAAGCTAAGCCAGATAAAGAAACAATATTAATAAATACAGGGCAAGAAAAGATTAAACAATATCCTCCTATAAGAATAAAAAGTATTAAAGAAATTGTTTGTAGTTTCTTTTCTGCTAAAACAATATCCATTTCTGATACATAAGCATATAACTTTTCAATAACCTCTTGTTCCTTTTCTTTCATACATTTCTCCTTTTATTTGAAATTATGTTTAACTCTTTCTTTAACTTCTTTTTGTTTACCAGGATTATAACGTGAGTCACCATGAATCTGATCAAAGGATAAATCGAATCTACCGTCCCTTTCGGGATACTTATGTTAGATAATATGCAGTAAGTTTATATTTGGAAGAATAATGGGTTTTGTTTCTGCCATTATTTCCATGTCCACAACTAGATAATTTAGTCTTAGGAACTCCTAGTGTTTCAGAAGCTTCCTTTAGAGAACTAAAAATCATTTCTTCTCCATTATCTGTAATAACCTTTAATAGATATTTGTTGTGTGATTTTGTTATATTTTGTTTGTGTTCTTCTGTCATAGAATATTGTTTTAAAGCATTGCTAATTTTATTTTTATGTTCATCAGAAAATTTGCGACCGGTATTAAAACCAGGTTTATTAAACTGAGGATTTTTATCTCCGCTCACATTTAGACTACGAACTTGACTTAATCTTTGTCTAGTTTCTAAATCTAAATTTTGTTGAGAGAGGGATAAATTTTCTTTCCACTTTTGGACCTCTCCAAGAGGGGCGTATTTCATTGTATTTCCTCCTGAACCTCCTTCATGGAAGTTTGCTTTTGCTAACCCAATGGCTTTTAGATTTTTAATTAATTCCTTTTCTAAAAGGAAAGCTTTTTCTTCTGATAAATTTGAATATAAAATTTTTGAACAATAACCATGTTTATTAACAATATTCCACCAAAACTTATTTCGTTTAACTTTTGAATAAGCTCTGTTATTTATACCTTTACCTACATAAAATATTTCTTTTGTATCTTTAGTATAATGAATGTATACATAAAAATCTATGCTGTAACAACTCCTATTATACTACATATTATCTCGGACTAGACTATACATTTAGCTTAAATTAAGCCAGAGCAGGTTTATAGTCGTTGAACGTCTCTCTCTAATGAGAGGTATCGCTGCGGATTGTCCAATTTCTTAACCTTTTTACTATACCTGAGTGATTAGTTCAGCCACAAATATATCACTATATTTGCTTAGTAGTTAAGAACTTTAGGATGTTCCCGCAATTTATCCTGTTTTACGTGAGCCTTTAAGTTTTTTAAAGAGAACTTTTTATAGTTAACCCACAAACTCTCGTTACTACTGTAATATCATGGGTACCACATTTAGGACAATTGTCATGAAAATCTCCACTATAACCACATTGATTACAAGTTCCTGCAACAACATTAACTCCATAATACATTCCATTTTCCATAGCAAAGTTAATTGCTTGTTCTAGTACAGAATTATCTACTCCATAAACAAATTCATTATAAGAAATTCGCCCACCTGTTGCAAGTTTATGGAAAGGTGCTTCAAAAGCAATTTTTTCAGGAACGCTAACATCTTCCCATACAGGAACATGGAAAGAATTTGTAATGTATTCTCTATCAGTTACATCTTCAATTACCCCATAGTCTTTACGATTAATTTTCTGGAATCTATAGCACAAACTTTCTGCTGGGGTTGAATAAAGTGCATATAAATGATTATAATTAATTGTAGCTTTTTCTGTTAATTTTTTCAAATATGCAACAATTTTAGTTCCGTATTTAAGATATTCTTCTTTTGGAACATCCATTGCTTTTAATGTTTCATAAATTCCAATATATCCTAATGAAGCAGTTGAAGCTTCATATATTTTTCCAACTTCTTCATCATAGCCTACTTTTGTCCAAGCTCCACCTTCACAAAAATATAGAGGATTAGAAGAGCCTTTTGTTTTACTAATTTTAGTATAGTAATCTTCATGAATAGCAAAAACAATATCAGAATATTTATCTATTAGATCAAAAAATTTATTCCAATCTCCTTTTGACTCTAAGCCAATTTTAGGAAGGTTCAACGTAACAGCTCCAATATTAGATCGTCCAGTATAAATTTCGTTTCCTTGTTCATCCCAGAATGGACTTAAATATGCCCTACAACCCATCCCAGATACAACTTGATTAGATCTTTCATATACTTCTGCAAGGTTTCCACTATCTAGTGATAACCAATCAGGGTATAGTCTTAATCGAGAACATTGAATTCCTAATTGTTTAATGTCATAGTTAGGAGATTCTGGACTTCCATTAATTTCCTCTCTATGTAAAAAAGATAATTTAGGAAATACGGCTGTTGATTTATTTTCTCCAATTCCTTTAATTCGTACATTCAAAATAGCTTTAGAAATTTCTCTTCCCCATTGAGTTGTATCCAAACCAAAAGTAATTGTTACAAAAGGAATTTGTCCTAAAGAATTACTAATTGTATTTAATTTTGTTTCAAAGCCTTGAAATCCTTGTTCTAGCTCTCTGACAGTCATGTCGTAAGCTGCTTGTTCTAGTGTTTCCATAATATCTTCATTAGCAATATCTCCAAATTTATCTAAAATAAATTTTAAATTTGATTGATAACTTTTTTCAGCATATTTAGCTAAAACAGTATCTATTTCAGGAATAGTAAAACCGCCATATTGTTGTGCGGACGCAAATAAAGTAACATCTCCTACTACATTAATAGCAGAATCAAAATGTTTAGGCTCTGCATAAACTGTTCCATTTAATTGGAAACCACCATCTAATAAACCTGCCATGTTAAACAAACAACAATTTTGCTGGCGCAAATAACGCTCTGCCAAATCATGAATGTGTATCCAACCTTGTTTATGAGCTTCAATCCAATCTTTATCCATTTCAAATGTTTCCATATAACCACGCATATTATTGTTTGCAATTAAGGCTTGTTTTGTACTATTCAAGTCACTATCTTTATTAGCATTTTCTTTATCTCCATCATGAAGAACAGTTTCAGATTCCTCATAACTTTTTAAAAATGTTTTAGCCATTTGTTTTCTATAGTTCCTATACATCCCATAAGAAGCTCCAACAACTTCCCATTCTTTAGATAGAATCTCCAGAACAACATTATGAATTTTAGATGTCATAATAACTGCATTTTCATCTTCAGTTGAATTTAAGAAACGAGCTACCTCATTCGCAATAATTAAAGCTTTTTGCTGCATATCATATTCTTCTTCGTTAGAAAGAATTTTCCTTGCAGTAAGCTAAAATTGCCTACCTGAATTTTCTTACGTATCAAAAACTTCAATATGACCATCTTTTTTCATTACATTTAACATAAAACTTTCATCCTCTCCTATATCGGTAGTTTATTTAAAACTCAATATAAGAAAGTTTCTCTGAAAAAACCAAG
>CYGL01000283.1_pt1 | contig 24027 bp, 38 predicted proteins | sample 485531 | NCBI WGS metagenome assembly CYGL01 (sample SAMEA3497897, study PRJEB9818) | human gut metagenome | reverse complement strand
TTGAATTTTTTTCTGCTGTCTCTTCAAGTTTTCTTTTTAAATCAGAAAATTCGGCAATTGTTTTATATTCTGATGCTATTTTTTTATTAAGTCTCTTTTTTGCCTCTTCTCCAATTTCTATACCTTCTGATTCAAGCATTTTAAAAATTCCTTCCATTTTATCTCTCCTAATCTAAAATATGTTTATACTGTGCTTTCTACAGTGTGGATTTACTCTGCCTTTATGTTAAATAGCTAAAATATATTTATACTGTGCTTTCTACAGTGTGGCTATATAATTATTTTACATTTTAGATATATTAAAATCAACAATTGAGGTACATTCTATTTTAAGAATGTACCTCATTAAGTTTAAAAACTTTTCCTTGCCATAAATCATGTGATAGATATTCGGGATTGGGATTTTCTATATGCCTAGCGCCCATATGAGAACTAACCAAAACATATTTAAAACCATTTTCTACTGCTCTTTGATAGTTCATCTCCCCTACGCATTTATTAACACCAGTATGTATAGTACGCCTTACATATGATTCAACACTTTCATTTCTGCCATATATATTTTTTATTTTAAGACCTGTTTTCCCAATATCATTTATGATTTCTTTTATTACTTCGGATTGCGACCTCATACCAGAAATAACTGAATAATGTACCTTATCCATTGAATTTATAAGAGTGTTGTATGATGAATCAACTATTCTGTCATCAAAATTTCTAAATTCGTTTTTTGTAGATCTAAGATTTAAATTTAATATATCAAGAATTAAATCACTAACAAACAAATTATTATTATTTATAATTATTTTATTTGAAAATTGTATATCTTCTATTGCTGATTCCTTAAAGATTTTCTCAATTTCATTGCTACTTTTTTTTGTTATTGATTTTATTTTTTTCTTTATTTCCAGTAAATGTATTCCTGCTTCTTGCAGTTTATATATTCTGTACTTAGCGGTTTCAGTTATTACATCATTCTTCATTATACGCTTTACTATGTCACTTATAGCCCATGTATTTACACTTTCATATATCTTAATTAACTCATCTTCTTTTTTTGTAAGATTAACCATTTTTAATTAATCTCGCCTTCAATAAATCTTATTCCCTCATTTGCAGACTTTTCTTTGTCTATTTCTTGCGTTTTCATAGTCGCCTCTTCTTTGCTTATGCCTCTCCATTTGCTTATATAGTCAATTCTTGACAATGTATCTTGAGCCAAATCTTGTCTATCTTCATTTCTTTCTTGAGATTTATTTTCTATTATAGAATCATCAAAATCTATATTAATTTGTGATAAATCAAGGGTGAATTGCCCCGTCAATTTTCCTATGGAGTCTATGGCTTTTATAATGGTTTTCAATGCAGATTCAAGCAGGAGTTCATGTTTTTTTATTGTTCTGAATAATTCTGAGTTTTCCGAAATTACTTCCGTTGCTGTTTTTGGTGACAAGTTTTTTTCATCAAAGGCAAAATAATCTCCACCGAATCCCGTTTTTGCGCCTAATATTCTAAGTTGCGAATTTAAAGATTTTATATGTTCATCAATCCTTAATTCGCCGTTTATTTCTTGTATTACAGAGCGGTTATCTGTACCCGAAAGTGTAGAATCTCCAAGAACGTGAAAAACGACATCATTCGGATCAAAAATTAAGTGGGGTTCTCCTGTAGTACTACTGAATCGTAAAGCTTCTTTAGCTGCAAATAAACGTTTTCTTCCTAAATTTATTTCATTATTTAAACTATCATATACTAAATCTATTCCCTTTAATACGTCAATAGAATTAGCAAAAATAGAAATACCATACGGGGAATATAAATCAATATTATTGACTATATTTGGAGAAATTACCGCAAACCACGGTATATCCGTATCAGTTTCAAATTTCTTTAAATACGTATCAGATGCTTCCGCTATATTATTATTTTTATCAATTATAAATTTATAATTATATATAGTATATTTACGTTGAGAATTCAACATATACATTTTAAGTATACATAGTGCTGATCCATCTGATCTAATATTATAATCAACTATTGCAAGCTCTTTAATACCGTGTTCATCCCAAGAAATAGGAAATATATTTTCTGCATTTACATAAGAAATTTTTATATTTGAATTTTTATAATCAATAGACGATTCATTGATCAGCATATTATCAATATTTAAAACCATACATCCTGTACCTAATGCAAAAGCTTTTTCAATAGCTCTGTTCATGTTTAAGTGGAAATCATTATAAGTTAAAATTTCTTGTAATAATTTTGTACTCTCTTCATTCCCTAAAGTAATTTTAACTTTTTCGTTATATAGTAGATCTGCCATTTTTTCACAAACAAACTTTGCGACTTGTAAAGATGCTCGTTGCATTTTTATGTCTTTTATACCATTATAAACGGTATAATTATGGAATGATGCATTTTTACCTTTATACCATGATAACCACAAATTTAAGTATTTACTCCAGCCTACATATATTTCTGGATTTAATCCTATTTTTTTAAGCATATTCTCTATGTTCATTTTATGTCCTGCTTTCTATTTGTTACTGATTATTAGTTTATCGGCAAAATTATTTATACTATATTCAAATGCATCCAAATAGTCCACTTCAACAGTTCCGTCATCTAACCTCGCATCTATTTTTTTACTATCCCATATAGCATTTTCAAATGCGCAAATTATACCGCTACAATCTTTAAGTATTTTAAGTCTTAATTGTGCAAACAGTTTACATGTTAATGATATTCTATCAATTATGGTGTTTTTTACGCAATCGTATATATTTATGGGAATCATTTTTTTATAACATCTATTTTTAAGACCAGCGGTTAAAACTTGTCCCAATGCTCCATAATCAGCAAATGCCATACTAGGTTTACCGTATTTTTTTAAGACATCTCTGTAGAAATTTTCAAAGCAATCATAAAGCTCCTCAGGATCATGAATACCTTTAACAGATTTTTCCATTAATATATACACTTTTTCAAATCTTTCACTTATTCCAGAGGCTATAAATACAGTTTTACTCTTACTTGCCCCATAGTCGATCCCTAAAGTTATAAAAGCTATTCTATTTCCTATATCATCTGTAATTATCTTATCTTTATTGTCCGTAAACGTTCTGTATATAAGCCCCTCAGCATTTACCCATTTCCCTAATATAAATCTATCATAAAATACACCTATATATTCTTTTTTCATGTTTTCGATTATATCTTTTGGAATAGCTTCATTATCATCTAGGTAAAAATCCCATATCTTCATACTTATATCATTTTTTCTATTGATATAATTTTTCATTAACCAGTGATAGGGTGTATCTGGGTTAGTTGTTGCTATTAATTTAGCATTTGGCATTGTCAACCTAGATAAAAGCATTGAAAAAAAATCTTCTGTAAATAAAGTTAACTCGTCACAATAAGCGGCTTGTAATGTCATACCTCTTATTTTGTTTTCCGCTCTTCTGTCATTAACACCCTCTAAAAATATTTTTCTTCCAAATAAAGTAGCCTCTTTCTTTGAAATAGAAAAAGTAAAATTTTTTTTTGGACATAATTCTTCTAATAAACAAAGGCAATTCCTTTTAAGAGATGTCAATGTTTTGCCTACCATTAAAAAAAGAGAATTTTCTGGATACTCACATACCATTACAATCCAAGCAATTAAACTTATAAACGTCTTTCCGCTACGTACTGATCCCTGCAATAAATTAATCCTTTTCGTTTTACTGTTTATAACTTCATATATAAATTTTTTCTGTTTGGGATTAAGATTCATTTCTAACAATTTCAAGCGCCTTAATTAATGCAAGGTAGTTTTCGTTATGTTCGTTTGGTGTCGTCTCGTGTGTAGGTTCTTTCTGTCCTAAATATTGTTTTCCTAACCATATTTGCATTGGAACGTTTCCTTCACTAGCACTCATAAATTGCATTGATCTGAGCGAATATCTAGCTTGTGCGAAACCTTTTTTTTTCGCAGACGAAAAAGCTTCAATATTATGAGGAGCTTTAAGTGTATCTATGTCAACATCCATTAGTGCCTCCACATCTTCGTGAGTACACATCCTGCTGAATAATTGTACAAGCATTTTTTTGCCCTCTTCGTTTAAAACTAGTTTTGGTCTTCCATCAGTGGATTCTTTATCAAAGAAACATCTATCGTTTTTTATACCTCCACGCATAAAGTAATCCCTCTTTCTTTACCTATATATTTTCCATATAGCCCAAGCATATTTATCTCTAGGATCCCATGTGTCATAAATTATTCCATCTATCATACATGTTATATGTCCTTGCATTGTTATTAAATAAGTACCATTCCTGTATTTTAGACAAAGCTCCCCGACGGTTATTTTCTCGCCTTTGCATTTATAACATTCATAATTATACATTGATTTTAAAAATCTATCAATAAACGAAACATCATCTATGAGTAAACATTCACGGCGTGCATAATCAGACAATATATCAAAAGATTCATACCATGTTATACCGTGAGCCATAGCAAAAGCTCTTACAGTACAATCCGACACCTTCAAACCTTTTGGGTTTAAATTTTTATATTCATAAGCCATTTCAGATCACTATCCAATATATTAATATTACTAAAGCTAACATGATACAGTTCTTGATTTTAAAGCTATATTTAAAGACTTTTTTATTAAGCAGAGTAATTTTACCTATTTAGTGTTTAAATTAAAATTCGATGCCTTTACGTTAATTTTAGATATACATCAGAATGATTTTAAAAGTATCTTTTAAATGTTCAAAATATTTTTAGCTTCTTCTCTCATTTTTTTAGCTTTTGCTTGTCTATGGCTATCACCACTTACATTAATCGGATGGCACATTGCTAAAATTCTATCATATACTCGTTTGAAGCGTAGATCTTGCGGATCTTTAAACGTTTTAGGAGAAAGATTGGTAGTTATGATCAAAGGCTTTTCACTTCTGTATCTAGTATCTATTATTTCTTGTACCTTTTCAAATTCATAATCAGTAATTCGTTCCTCTCCAAAATCATCTAAGATTAATAGCGGTATATTTGCTATTCTATTTAAAATATACGCCTTATTTATTTCATAATCCTTTGAGATTGATGTGACTAAATAAGGTATATTTGTCATAATCACGGGTATCTCTTTCTCTATTAATGCATTGGCTATACATCCGGCATAAAAAGTTTTCCCTATTCCTACATTTCCATAAAACAATATACCTATATTTTTACTGTATATTTCATCCCATTTATTTATATATCTCAATACCGCTTCACTTATCTTTACATTGTTTCTATCATCATTAGATATTTTATTATTTAAATATTGAGGATATGCAATACATTGTTCCTTTATATTTTTTATTCTGATTAGCCTCTGTTTCTCTTTTTCTTGTTTCTCTTTTTCTTCTCTCTTTTTTGATCCGCATTTGCATAAAACAGGTACTTTTATTTTACCTTTACCCATGTATGGAATATTTATGATTGTTTGTTTTCTTGTATGGCAATTACCGCACATCAAAAAATTTTCATCATCATAATAATCGTTGGCATCAGAATTATTCACATTTATAAGTCTTGTTAATATGTTTTGTATACCGTTATTCAAATTAATCCCACCCCTCGTCATACTCTTCTTTGGTGGGTATTCGGTACCTTTCGGGAATTTGAGTTTTTTTATTAGGTGATTGTATATTAAAAAATCCCGTCCAACCGTTCATAATGGAATTCTGAACGATGATAATTTTTTCTTCATCTGTATTTGCTAGAGTGTCTAACTTATTTAGACTTAGGATAAGAGCTCTGTTAGTTACAGGTGCTTTTTTTGCTTTCCTTGTTTTTAGATGTTCTTTTAACTCAGATCGTAATTGTTCGTTTTGCGTATATTCTTCTATTATATCATTAAAACTTATTTTATTCTCTTTTTTAGGTACTCTCTTCTTTCTTTCTTTCTTTCTTATATTATTAGTACTTAAAGCATTTGTATTATTAGTACTTAAAGCATTTGTATACTTAAAATCCACCCCCTCGCTTTTAGGTACACTGGCTTCAAGTACTCCATATCCAGTGGGTGGTTTTTGAGTACACTGGGTTTCGTCTACTGTTTCTTTTTTAAAGATATAATTCATTTTTATATAGTGCCCCGTAACTTTTTTAGTTTCTTGGTCTATCATTCTTATATCTTCAATCAAACCAAATTCTAAAAGCTGTTTTTTCACTCTTATAACTTTATTTCTATTCCAGTGTAAACCTTTAGCCACGTAATCACTAGTACATTTTGGATGGTTAGTGTTCTGCCACTTAGCTGTATAGTAGTAAAACGTATATAACGCTATTAGCTCCGCTGCGTTATCATACTCTAAAAATTTATCCATAGTCTGTTTAGTCAAAATAATTAAACTATTTTCGATGAAATTTTGTTGCATAAAAATTTCTCCTTATTATCTTGAAAAATATTCTTAATGGAATTTTTATGACATTACGTAATTATTTTTAAATACAAACAATACGCCTACTTATAGATTAGTTGCCGTAAAGGTATAATTCACTAAAACCTTATACTAATCTATAAATAGACGCATTATATTTATTCATATTCAATTTTTTAGGAATTATTTTCACGGCATATATATTATATCATTATAGCCGTATAATGTAAAGTAAATGATCATGTAATATATTAAATATTTTTGTATAATATTATCTCTAAATAATAAATACTGGCTTTAAATATTTAAGCCAGTAACATACACTTTTTTATCAAGTAGTAGTAATTTTATCTATTTAGTATTTAAATTAAAATTTGATGCCTTTACATTAATTTTAGATATATATCAGAATGATTTTAAAAGTATCTTTTAAATGTTCAAAATATTTTTAGCTTCTTTTCTCTTTGTTTTGTACCTTTGTTCCGCTACTTTCTTTCTTACTTACATTATATGTGTTTTTATATGTGTTTATATCTGGTATAGGTCGCACAATTTCGGTTGTCACATCTTGCAAAATTGTGAAATGAATCAGCTGAATTCGCAAAATGGAGTTAATTAAATCTTCCAGCCAGTAATATACACTTTTTTATTTTAAAGCTATATTTAAAGACTTTTTTATTAAGCAGAGTAATTTTATCTATTTAGTATTTAAACTTAAATTTGATACCTTTACGTTAATTTTAGATATATATTTTACCTATTTAGCGGATAAATCCAAATCTTTCAATTTCATAAGATAATTAAAATATAAAAGATCATCTAATTCTAGTTTAGCTATTAAATATTCTCTGTACTCCTCTGAGTGTTTCTGACGGTTATAATCAAAATCAATTCCCAAATTATTCATTGCTGTTTGTACTCTAATATGGGCTTTCGCTATTTGTTTTTCTAAAGCATCTTTTGTGTCTGATGCATACACTTGTACGGAACTATATGTCAAAATACCAACCGCTAAAACACACATTAATCTTTTTAATAATTTCATCATTATACTCCTATCTTAATTTTAAGAATTTGAATAGGATAAATTTTACTTATATCTTTGATTGCATTATCTTTAGCAATTTGATTAACAGTTGTACCGTATTTATTTGCTAGATCCCACAAAGTATCGCCTTTTTTAACAGTAATTGTAACATATGGTAAATTAACATCACTCGATTTACAAAATCCGTTTAGCCCTTTACTTTTAATGATTAATGGATAGTCTTTGTATGCAATATTCAAATCTACATTACTTTTTATTCCATCTATCGTGCCTTTATCAGATTTCTGCCAAATGCCACATTCTATACTAGGTTTTGGAACATCCCATTGCGCAAGCCACAAATCGTATATTTCGATTTCTTGTTGATATAAATATTTTGTGTACCAAAAATACGTACAATAAATCATGACATAATATCCTGCTTTTTCTATTTCACTGCAAAATGCTTTTACTATGTCCGTTCTTTGACGATTGGTTAAAGCAAGCTGAGTTCGATCTTCCATATCGAATACAACAGGATATTCAAGCTTATATCCTTGTATATTTTCAAGGCAAAACTCCGCCTCCGCTTTAGCATCCAAAACGCTATCAGCATAGCTATAATGGTAAACACCCACAGGTAAACCGACTTTCTGCGCTTCCTTAATATTCCTACTGAATAGTTTGTCTACTTGTTTAGGATCTTTTTTCCCATAACCTTCTCTAATGATCACAAACTCAGTTCCGTCATTTTTTGCTTTTTGAAAGTCAATTTCACCATTCCATTTAGATATGTCTATTCCATTTTTATTCATAGTGATTCACTCCTAAATGAAAAATTCTCTTAGTTAGCGACTTTTGGTAAAATATTAAGCAAACGCAAGATTGCGGTTGCTAAAAAGTTTTTATATTTTTATATCTGACACTCTACACGATTGAAATCGTGGGGTTCTTGAGTAATAGTTTCTATTGAAACTAAATTTACCTAAGCTATCCCCGAAAGCCCTTCGGTTCTTATATTTATACTTGCGTTGATATATCCTCAAAGTCAAAAAGCCCTGCTATTTGTTTTACTTTAGTCTTTGCCAGTTCTACTATCTTGTGATACTCAACTTGTTTTCCTATGCAATCTTCAATTAGACACTTAATTATATTGTTTACCATATCTAGGCGCGTTTGTTCTCGTTTATTTAAGTATTCTCTCCCTTTAACGACTATTTGTAAAGATTTATTCACGACTTTTTCAAAGTTGTTATACGCTAATCCGGGATTTTCCTTATATGTTTTACTTCCGCTTTCTATTGCATACGGTATATATTTTTCTTTGATCGTGTCGTGCAATGTTTTTGTTGAACTCTTAGCGGTTAGTCTTAGTTGTTGGTATTCGGGTGTTTTGATTTCTTTCAATCTCTTTTTTGCTTCATAGAATTGTTTTACGAGTGCTTTCTTGAATTCTCTGACTGGTTTTGTATTTTTCAAATACGTTAATAATAGAGTTGCTTGTTGCTCATTGTATAGGTATATTTTTTTCGGTCTTCCTCTTCCTGAATTTTCGAATTTTAAATTCTTATATTTCAGCTTTCCGAATTCCTCAAAATCATTTTTATATTTTTCTGTGATTTTCTGTACTGCAACGTGTTGGACCCCTGCGTGTTCGGAAATAATTTTACTATTTGTAAAAACATCATCTTTTTGAATAACCACTAAACTTTCTTCCTTAACTAATTGTTTCATATTACTCCTCTTGTGTAACCTCTTTTAAAATTTAATGGAAAGCGGTTAGAGGTTACCGCCTTATCGTGTTGCAATCACTATCCATAATTACTTTAGCATAATTTGGCTTGTTATTCAACGTTTGTGACTCTTAGATGACAATGTTAAGCGCTTAAATTTTTTACTCCGCTAAATAAACCACAACCGCTAAGTCCCAGCAAAACACCTATTATTTATAGATTTAAAAAATCCATATTCTTCTGAATACAATTGTTATACCGCATATTATACCTAAAATAACGTCTATTATTGGTATATATTTACTTTCTAATCCAGCACATTTTATAGCCTCCGCTATACCTATTATCAAACCTACTTGAGTAGCGGGTGATAAGATCTCTTCAAATTTACTCATATTTTCCACTCCTTCTTTCTTATTTATTCTACTATTTTAATTGATTTCCGGTTTTCTTTGAAGTATATTTAAAAATATTTAAACTATTAACAAGAAAGAGGGATTAGATGTCTATATATGAATGTTTACAAAAGTATTTGAATGAAAAAAATTCAAAAAATAATGAAATTAGTTTTCTTAATCCCGACAAATACATTAACAATATTCAAGAACGTAAAAATGCTACCAACAAAAATATATCCAGTGAAAACTATGCAAAAAAATAAAAGCCATGCTATAAAGCATGACTACAGTAAATTTAGAAGTTTTTATGAATATTAATGATCTTCAACTTTATCATTTTAAATATATTTAAAATGAAAGTCAAGAAATAATATACAAAAATATTTAATATATTACATGATCATTTACTTTACATTATACGATTCTAATGTTATAATATATATGCTACAAAAGTAAATTATAAAAATTGAATATGAATAAATATAATGCGTCTATTTATAGATTAGTATAGGTTTTTTAATTTACACCTTGTAGCAGCTAATCTATAAATAGGCGTATTGTTTATGTTCACAAAGGAGAATTAAAATGGCTATTTTACGAAAAAAAATAAACAAAAATATACTACTTTTTTACATGATATTACACTTGACGAAAATTTATCTTTAAAAGATTTCGGACTATTAATCAAACTTCTTTCTTTACCAGATGATTGGGAATTTAGCGAAAAAGGATTAGAAAAAATTTTCAAAAAAGACGGACAGACATCAATTAGAACTGCACTTAAAAACTTAGAACAATATGGCTATCTGCAAAGGATAAGAACAAGAGATGAAAAAGGAAGAGTATCGAATGTTGAATGGCATATTTATGAGGAATCACAAGGCATAGATTTTAGAAAACAACCACACTTTGAAAATCCCAGTTTGGATACTCCCAGTTGTGCAAACCACAAAGAATCTAATATTAAAGAATCTAATACTAAAGAATCTAATATTAAAGATATTTCTATAAGTAAGAAAGAAAGTAGCGGAACAGAGGGAGAAAATAAAGAGAGAAAAATAAGTTTCAATGATATAATAGAAGAATATACACAAAACGAACAATTACGATCTGAGTTAAAAGAACATCTAAAAACAAGGAAAGCAAAAAAAGCACCTTTAACTAACAGAGCTCTTATCCTAAGTCTAAATAAGTTAGATACTCTAGCAAATACAGATGAAGAAAAAATTATCATCGTTCAGAATTCCATTATGAACGGTTGGTCATCCTTTTTTAAACTTAACAATGATCATCCTCAATATTTAAATAATAAAAAATGTAACTCCTTTCATCAAGAACCTGCTAGTTACAATATTGATGAATATGAGTCTTTATCCATATTCGATGATTAAGTTATCTCTAGCATATCTATTTTCGTGCTAATATAGGTTTTAATATATTTTACCCTTTACTGCGAATACACCCCTTTAAACGCAATTTAAATTAAAATCAAGTGGTGAATATATGAGAAAAAGAAAATTAAGTTTGGATCAATATGAAAATTATTATAACTATTTATACTATTCTCAAAACCATGAGGTTAACCCAACTGATAAATACAGAAATTCATTAAAAAAATTTATTTCTTTATGTATAGATACAGAATTAACACAAATTCAAAAAGAGATTCTGCAAGAATACATTGTAAACGGCAAACTAATGAGAGAAATTGCAACTGAAAGAGGTATAGGTATTAGTGTTGTAAGCAGACATGTAGAAAAAGCAAAAGAGGCAATAAGAAAAAGATTCGTTTTTTTTGAAGCAATCTATAAAATATGTAATCAAAATGATTAGAAAATTAAAATACAGATCAAGGAGGTTTATTTATGTTTGAAATTGATTTAACTACGGTAATATATATAATATTGGCTTTTGGATCTATTTGTTTATATACATCCGTAAAAATGCTTTCTAATGAACGTAAACATAAAAAATAACTGTCGTAACAGTAGTAACCGCTATGACAGTAATAATACACCTGTATGTGTTATGTGTTTTTACTATATTTATTTGTTTGTTTTTGGCAATCTTCAGTAAATATTCCATATTGTATTATCACAAATAATAAGATATAATATATACATAAGATAAACAAACAAATGTTAATCTTAAATTTATAAAAATAAAAGGAGAGTATTATGTATTGGCCAGAACAAACTTACACTTGGTATTTTGATGAACCAATCCTAAAAGATGAGGTAATTGAGTGTTGCGAATGTGGACAAATTATTACCAGAAGAAGAAATCCTGTGGGAAATTAAGGATAAATTCTACTGTAAATATTGCATAGAACATTCAAGTACATTTCACGCTGCCTAGAATATCTACCAACAGTAACCACTTAATGTGGTTACTCGCAACCCTCATATAGTATATTAACATATTTATAAGTTTTAAGTACATACTTAAAGTGCATAAAGAAAGGAGAAAATAAAATTAATAATCATGAAATGCAGATATAAAATACTTAAACAATTAACTGGAAGCGAAAGAAATAGATTACTTGATGAAATAGAAAAGGCAAACAAGACTTTCTTATCAGAAGAAGCTGAAAGAATAAGGTACAGTGTTGTTAATAATCTTTTCAAAATCATAGTAGCAACGTCTAATGATGAGTTTGGATTCGGTAGAGAACGAATTGAAAGATTATTGAAAGCAATTAATAAAAAAATGGCGGAAGTCGAAAGTAAAGAAGAATTTTGGCTACTTACAGAAGAAAAATGTAAACGGATACTTACTAAAAATATTTATGATAAATATTTTACAGATGAAAAATTTAATTTGAGGAGTCAACTATGAAACTTAATAGAAATTATTTAGGTGCAATCAAAAAAGTAGATTGTTTAGGTAGAATTGTAATCCCAAAAGATTTAAGAAACTATATGAATTTAAAAACAGGTAATTCAGTTGAAATTATATATGATAAAAGCTTAGAAGCTTTAGTATTACATTCGGTACATAGGAATGAAATTAAATCAGAAACGAAATGAGAAGGTGATCAAATTATGCCAAAAGTATTTAAATGTTTAGAAGAAATGAAACCCTACTATTATGAAAATACAGATATGTATGTATTTGATGAAAATTTAGAAGAAATTGATATAATAATAGATTTTGATTTATACGTTAGTAGCGGAATAATAGCAGGAGATATAACGGCAAATAATATAACGGCAGGAGATATAACGGCAAATAATATAACGGCAGGAGATATAACGGCAGGAGATATAATTGCAAATAATATAACTGCAAATAATATAACTGCAAATAATATTATCGCTGGTGAGATTAGGGCAATGGCAATAAATGCAATGGATATAACTTATCACGGTGTGTGTGTTTCCCATAAAAACTTTGTATGTAATTCAATAAAAAGTGAAAGAAGCAACTGGAAATATTTATGTTTAGATAGTGATGTTTTAATAAAGTGAATTAAAAAGGGAATGATAACTTATTATCTTTTAAGGCATAAAAATGCCCAATCAATTAAGATTGAGCATAAATAAAACATATAGTAGGAAATCTTATAACAACATAACTATAGAAGAAAGTTAGTGAATATCATAAACCACCTAATTATTATACTTTTAAAAAATTAATAAGTCAATATCTTAATTTATAGTTATTCATCATTTAAACCACACAATTTCTATAGTAGTTAATATTCCAATATATATTAATAATTAGTAGGAGGAAATAAAATGTCTAAAGATTATACTTTTAAATATGATGTAAACGGTGAAGAAATAATACTCACACCTAAAATGTGTCAAGATTTTTTAGTAAGCGGTATGGGATCAATAACTTTGAAAGAATATAAATTTTTTACAACTCTTTGTAGAAATATGAAGTTAAATCCATTTGCAAAAGATTGTTATATCATGAAATATAGTAATGATAAACCAGCTACAATAGTAACTTCTAAAGATGTAATATTCAGAAGAGCTATGGCACATCCAGATTTTGACGGTTTAGAAAATGGAGTAATAGTACAAAATACACATGGTGAAATAGAGGAAAGAAAAGGCGGTTTTGTTTTACCAAAAGAAGAGTTATTAGTGGGTGCATGGGCTAAAGCATATAGAAAAAACGTTAAATGTCCATACTATGTAAGTATATCACTTGATGAAGTAATACAAAAAAAATCGGACGGAAAGGCAAATAAAATGTGGGCAACAAAGCCAGCAATGATGTCAATAAAAGTTGCTAGTGTTAGGGCATTAAGAGAAATGTTTACAGAAGAATTGCAAGGTCTTTATGTCGTCGACGAAATGGACAATGTAATAAAACCAGATGATTTTAAATCAGAAGAGATAGAACAAACCGACAGTTCAATTCAAGTTGAAAATATAAAACAACCGGAGGTGAAAGAAATAGATGATTAAACTTAGAGTAGATGACCTACTTAAACAATACGGAATGTCTGTAAAGCAATTATCCAAAGAAATAGGTTATCCTTATGGGAATTTAAATAAAATAATAAATGGATCAACGCAGCAGTTGACATTTAGAGTTATTGAGAAAATGTGTAGATATTTTTCTTGTACGCCCAATGATATAATTATTATTTATGATGAATATGACAAATCTTTAGATGAAAAAGAGATAATGATTAAATCTAAAATCAATAAACTCAATGAAGAACTGGCGGAAGTAATTAAAAAAAAGTATAATAATTATTATGATAACCTTGATATGAAACCTAAATATTAATATTTAGGTTTTTTGAAAAATATAAACTTTACGGAAAGGTATTAAAAAATATATGGAAAAATTAACCAACAATATAACTAGAGAAGACTACATTACTTCCTAATATAGTAGATGGAAATAGCATCATTATTTTATGATATAGCAGATATAATAGTAGGAGTAATTCATAATATAACTGATTTAATACCTATAAGTAGAGAAGAAGTTTATCTGAAATATATAGCTGAAAATGGAACCAGTAGAAACTATGATAAATCTTTGAAAGGAATTATAGAAAGAACCGCTACAAATGTAGATATTCCCAACGGAGTGACTACACTAGGCAACAATGCTGTTAATAATTGCAAAGCGTTAATAGAAATAACATTTCAGAGCAAGATGACTAAACCTAAATATTAATATTTAGGTTTCTTTGAGAAATATAAACTTTATAGAAAGGGATTGAAAAATATATGTCAAAGTTACCCGAACCTATAAGCAGAAAAGACACCTTACTTCATAATATAGCAGACGGAACACCTGATATAACTGATTTAATACCTATAAGTAGAGAGGAGACCTTACTTCATAATATAGCAGACGGAACACCTGATATAACTGATTTAATACCTATAAGTAGAGAAGAAGTTTATCTGAAATATATAGCTGAAAATGGAACCAGCGGAAACTATGATGAATCTTTGAAAGGAATTATAGAAAGAACCGCTACAAATGTAGAGCTCCCCAATGGATTGACTACACTAGGTGATTATGTTTTTTATCAATATTCTAAGTTACAATATATAAATATTCCTAGTAGTGTTACAACTATAGGCACACGTGCTTTTTATGCTTGTTCTTCATTAGTTCTTACTTCATTGCCCAGCGGAATTACAAGTATAGGCGAATATGCTTTTGATAGTTGTTCTTCATTAGCTCTTACTTCATTGCCCAGCGGAATTACAAGTATAGGAAAATACACTTTTAATAATTGCTATTCACTAGCTCTTACTTCATTGCCCAGCGGAATTACAAGTATAGGTACTAATGCTTTTTGGGCTTGTTATTCATTAGCTCTTACTTCATTGCCCAGCGGAATTACAAGTATAGGTACTAATGCTTTTTCAGAGTGTAAAGCGCTAAAAAACATAACATTTCAGGGCACACCTAATTCAATTAGTAGTACTACTTTTACAGGTTGTACTAACTTAACAGTGATTCGTGTACCGTGGTCCGAGGGTGAAGTAGCCGGCTCTCCCTTTGGAGCTCCAAACGCAACAATAGTCTACAATTACACCGAATAGGTTATTGATTTTTAATGGAAATTTTATGAAAAGGAGAAATGATCATGCAAAAATTAGTAATGTATAGATTGATAGCAGACGAAGGGAAACTAGTAACTAACGGAGAGCTAACAGGAAAAGTAATTGATGTAGCGCCGAATTTATATGTAAATGACTTTTATGAAATTGACGAACCTAAAGAAGAGCAAGAAGAAAAATAATATAATTTTTAAGGTAAAAAATTCAGCGGTATTTAATTTACCGCTGATTAATTTATCTTATCTCTGCCATTTTTCTAAAATATTTTTCAAGTATTTTTCGTTCTTCTTCTGAGTCCGTGTCATGATATACATCTTCCATTAATCTACATAAATGATTCATCATTACTTCCAGCCCGTCATATAAATCTTCTTTAGGTGAAGCCCCATCACGGTATCTTCTTTTTGATCCCATATATTCTTCATATCCATCTTCAATAGGTCTAAATCCGTCAGCATACCTTCCTCTTGAATCTCTACGAGCATATTCTCCTCGTCCTCTTGCACCGTATCTTGAATCATAATCTCTTCCGTATCTTCTGTCTCTTCTGTCTAATCTTTCATCATATATCATGCTTTCCAGCTCCTCCTTTTCAGATTTATTTAAGTTTTTATAAGTTTCTGCCAACTTAGAGATATACTCTATATTTCCTGTTTTTACTCCGTCCTTGCTAACGTCTTTAAGTTCACATATTAAATCTTCTTTTAATTTATCTAGCATTTATTTTTTCACCCCTAAATTTTAAGTTGTTGGTGCTGTACCATTTACTGATAGTAAATCATTGTTAGGTTGGCAACAAGGTCTTCCAAGCATTTTAAATATTGCAGTTGTTGAGGTTGTTTCAACTACAATAGAATATCTTGTTCTAGTACGTACGCCACATGCCGTTACTGGTTTACAACATTTATTTACAAGTGCATACTGTTCTGTTCCCTCTCCTATTGTGAAAACAACGGGTGCATAAATCGTTGTTGTAGCTGGTATTGATTGCGCTAAAATTATACAGTATTTTTCACAGTTGTTATAACTTCCAGCTGGAAGATTTACAACCAAATTCCCACCAGTAAAGGAAATTGATTGACTTATTACCAATCTGCGACAAAGGGAACACGCATTTTTACATGCCATATGATCATTCCTTTCTAAATAACATAGGATAGAATCCGCTTATACGCATGATTCTATCCTTATATCACGCTATATTAGCGGAAGAGTATTTTTTAATATATTATTAGCAACATCCACAACCATTATTATTGTATGCTGCTGAACCATATCCACAACAATACGGATTTTGAACAGTGTATGCAGGAACAGGGCATGGTCTTAATTGATTGATTAGGTAGTTGTTTTGTGCTTGCTGTGACGCTGCTAACTGTAACGCATTAATCTGATTTTGTTGTGCTGTAATCTGAGCGTTTTTGTCTTCAATTCTATTTGCCACTATTTCATCATGTAATGCTCTATAATTTGCATTTTGGCTGTCTATTACATCTCTAAATCCATTACATAATGTTTGATTGATAGAATTTGTCTGCATTGCTATATTATAGTTTACATCTTTGATTGCTGATTGGGTTTTACAACAACAATCAGCTAATTGACTTGCAACTCCATTTATAGCATTTCTAGTTTCATACCCACTTGTATTTATAGCAGAATTTACACCATTAAACCCTTGACAAAGTGTTTGCTGTACACTAGCGGTAGTGCTAGCTATGTTGCTATTTACTCCATTAATCAACTGTGCTTGTGAATAAAGTCCATCACACAGACCATTATTTATAGCGTCACCTTTTCTTTCAAGAGAAGAAATACCGCTATCGATTTGTCTTTGCAAAGTTGCAAAATCACTTGCTAAAACATAATTGTCCATAGCTCCGCTTCCTGAAGCTCCTGCGCCTCCTCTGTTTCCAAATCCATTTCCCCAGCCACCAAAGGCAAAGAAAAGAACGAAAATAATAATCCCAATTTTGTTATCGTAAAGGCTTTTTATCCTCTACTTCTTCTCCTTTCGGCATGATTTCTCATGTCACTTTATTTTTTAAAGTGAAGAAGTTCAGCATATATTTTATACTTAAATTTAAGCATTCGGACACTCGTGGAAGTGTTTTATTCTTGTAATACAAGTATCAACTTCTATGCGTTACGGTGAGCCATATCTTTTAAAATATGCTTTACCTCGGTATTACCTTAGCTTTCGCCTTAGGTTTCACCGATTTTGTCCAATTTACCCTTGGCAGATTTTTAGTTTACCAAGCACCATTTTCGCCGCCGAATCCCGAATCATTTCTGTTATTGCCTGTTAATGCTGCAATATCAGCAGGACTCAAGTTTTCACCCATTGACATTTTCAACACTCCTTTAAACTTTTTATATATATTTAAACACAAGATGTGTGTTTAGCTATTTTGGTGACATATCATTCATAAATGTATTGAATTCTTTGTCAAAATCCATTCCTTTTTCTTTCATGATATTTCTTGCAAAATTTTCAACTCCTTTTTTATCTCCTTTTTCTGCCATGTCAATTAAATTTTTCATCATTGGGTTAGATCCCATTGTGTTTTTAATCATATTCATAACAATATTCTTTGGATTACCGCCTTTAAACATTTGCAACATTTGAAATGGATTCATTTTCATTTCACCCCTTTATTTGATGATTTAGAATGGAAATCATTTTGAAAACTATCGATTTTTTTTAGAATGTTTGAAAAATTATTTTCAATACTTTTTTTAACTTCTACAATATCACTGGTTATTTTCTCAATATCTTCTTTCTTTATATCTGAACCTTGCGTATGTTTTTGTTCTTCATTTGTAGCATCTGTTTTTAATTTAAATGTGCATATTTTGCTAGTTCCATCTTTTTGTAATTGCTTTGTGTATATTTCTGTTCCGTCTGTTTTTGGAAAGTATATTATTGAACCATCAAGAGGTACGTCCATAGCTTTTACTACGTCTATACTGTCAACCGCTTTCCCTTGCAAATTGAAAGATTGTTGAATGTTTTGGTTTGCGTTTGGATACGAATTATTCATAAACGATTGATTATATGGATCTGGTTGATTAATTCCTTGATACCTTGATGACATATAATTCGGGACATTAAAATAATATGGATTGTATGGTTGCATTAATCCACCACCTTTTAATCCATATTAACTGTTTTTAATATTAAATTGTTAATCTTTTTTGTTTCGAAATCAATAAATTACGGGATCAATTTCGTCGCTTTTAAGTATTCAAAAGTTTTAATAAGTGCTTTCTTGAAGTGCCTTTTGATAGTTGCTTCCGACAGATTAATTTCCATTGCAATTTTATAAAGCGGAAAATCATTTATAAAATGTAAGTCCATTATTTTTAGTTGTAAAGGTGTTAATAATACATTTTGCCTAATACGTTCCAATTCGTCTACAGAATAAAGATTTTTTAAATATCTTTTAGCTACAATTACTTTTGAAATCATCGAAACACACCTCGTTTAAATGATCAATCTATCTTCTCGTACCGCCAATTTATTATATTTACAGAATTCAACATAATTCGCTTGTTGTTTCTTTAATAAAGCGGTTTTTAATTTTAATTGATTTTTTAATGTTTCTTCCAAAGCAAAGTTTTCTGAATATTTAATATTTTCTCGTATGACTCTTACAACTCTTTTTGTGTTTCTAATATTTCTCTCTAAAGCCCTTTGTTTTTGAGATTTTAGATATGATTCTTTGTTTTCCTCCATACCGTAAACAGTAATGTTATTTGTCATTGTTTTAGGATCAAAAGGTATAAAGTTATGCCTACAATTCCAACCGCAAAGCCCACCTCCTGTTCCATATCCAGTTGATTTTACAAAATCAGGATAGTTTTCAAAAGGCATGTGTAACACCAACTTTTAACAATTTTTAGCCATATAAAATTTATCTAGTGTTTTTATATATGCATATGCTGATACTACGTCTAAGTCGGGCGTATATTCTTTATTTATATATGTTGTGTCGATGAAAACATTCATAGATTTTTTATTTTTTAAAGCTTCTTTCTCCTCTTGTCTCTTTTCGGCGCTAGTATAACTCGCAACTGATATTATACTTGCGTGATTGGTTATATTATTTACACTTACAATTCTATGATAATTAACAGGTATTCCATTATCTAATACTATCATTTTACTTAATGCCATTTCTATTTCTCCTTTAATAATTATAGCCTAACACTCGGGTAATTTTAAGCTTACTGTCTGGTTTAACAGTAGTAGAGCTACTGCTTGAGTACATCCACCCTGTATTTAAAAAATCCAAAGTGGTACCACTAATATATATTACTGCTGATTTAAAATACATCATTTGTTCACTAGGTGAATACTGCATAGACATTAGCATAGTGTGTTTATTTGTGGGTCTTATAGTTCTAACAGTAGAATTATACTGGTCATCGTTCATATAGTGAATATCTAAAAAAACATAGTTATTTGCACTATCTGATAAAGTCACGGTGGTATTTGTGCCACTATAATTGTCATATAAAAATGTCGCATGCATAACATCTAAGTTTTTTCGTGCAGTTGTTGCTGTACTGCCACCGGTTCCCCCATTGCTTATACTACAAGGAAACATTTTGTATATTCTGTTTTCTAAATCATTCATATTAGTGGCTGAAAAAGGCGTGCCCGCACTTGAAATATTGCCTTCGTCTCTTGAAACATCAACCGTACTTTCTTCTCCAGATTCAACATTAATAAGTTTTCTTCTTGCTGGATATTGCGTTATCCTATCTTTCCAAGTTTTTTTTCAAACATACTTAACACTCCAAAAATTATAAAATTCCAATGTTTTCTCCGCTGTAAATTTCAATTTGAGAGGTGGAAGTACCTTCACCACAATAATAATGTTCTTGATGAGATAAAAGATTATATATGTCAAATAATATTCTTTCTATATCATTTATTTTAGAATAGTAATTATATGGTAAATCTGGCACATTAGGAGTAATATTTGTCAAAATAGATGCAACTTTTGATCTTAAATTTAATACATTTGATTGTATTCTTAAAAAGTCGGATTGTTGAGGAATATCCGTTTCTTTCCAATCTGTTTTAGTGGTTAATGTTGTGCTTAAAATTTCAGCAACTACCGCAATATTATTTTCTATTCTATTTAAATCACTTATATTTAATGCACCTTTTAAATTACTTTTCCAATCTGATCTCTCTTTTTCTGTAAAGTTTTTATATCCTTTTTCAAGCAATATTTTAAGTGAATTAATGTTATCTAAAGTTCTGTCAAATATAGGCGTTTCAAACTTCATCGCTAATAACATCCCCAATCACTTTTGCTTTACTTATCATACCACCGCTTAAATTTATGTTTTGTTCTATTAAATATCCTTTTATTTTGTAATCAAGATCAGTTTGAACAGTTATGACATCTCCTGTTTTTACTGTACCATCGTTTATAAATTTAAATTCCGCTGTAAAAGGTACTTTGTTATAGTAACTCTTTATATTTGAAACAAATTCTGTATAATTTTCGTTTTCATCAATTCCATGAAAAATCAAAGATTCATTATCAATTTTAATTATATTCTCAACTCTGTTTATTTTATCACTTAAATTAAAATTTTCAAAACTTAAATTGTCAAATTGTTGTTCAATGAAATCAAATATATACGTGTTGGTTTCAGTAGGTGTAAAGTAAAAATAGTATAAATTAAAATCCTGAATTTGAGTCCATTGATCATTTGAGGACGTTTTATATCTAAGCCATGCAATAGGTTTAGAAGATGAAATTTTCGTATTTACTCCTTTTTCTAATGTAATCGAAACTAAGCGCTGATAATTACTATCTGTAAATCCATCCATTATTGGATAGTAATAATAATGTAATTCTAGTATTGTTGGTAGTATATTACGTGATATTTTAACGTCTCCCAGAATGTCATTTAATTTAATTGTAGTTGATGATTTGTTATTTATGATTTTAGAAATTTTTATGATTCCGTCACGTGTATCATTTACCATTGCACATGAGCAAAAAGCTATTACTTGAATTACTTTCCTATAATCTGCAAGCGGAATAATACCAAATAAAGGAGTCGTTAAATCTGTTGATACATTGTAATTTAAATCTGAATAAATATCAGATGTATAATTATCAAATATTTTTTTTAAAGCTGAGTAAGTTGTGTCTCCTATTCTTCCAGGAAGCGGATTTACACAAAACCAACCGTCATTACATGAAATTCTTGACAGAACACCTATAGGAGAAATCAGATTAAATGTTGCAACATTTTTAACAGACGTATCCCATGAATCTAAGAAAAACATACCGAAATGATATTCAATGCCATCATAGGTGGCGTATATATTTATTTTTTGATTTTTTCTTAAATGCAAAAAATCACTATTAGGATTAAGCATGTTAAAATCATCAGAATCCGAATAAATAGTTAATTGACAAGTGTTGGCTTTTATTTCTTTGGATATGGGGTTTATATTCTCAGTAACATTACATGTAATTATTTCATCACACCAATTGTAAATTTTACCGAATCCCAAATATTGTAGTCTTGAAAACATTCTAGGGAATTTAGTTCTTTTAAACTTGATCACGATTTTATTAAAAGAATCAGCGGTAGTATTTGCAATATATTTACTTGAATTAGGATATAAATTATACGACTTTATTAAATTATTTCCATTAAAATAATCTACTTCTATTTCATCTAAAAAATCATTAACACCAAAATCAAAAGTAATTCCATAAATACTATGAGTTTCCGAAAATTGAGAAACTATTTGATTATTTGAAATCCTATCGTCACTTGACAAACTTTGACTAAAATAAGAGAAATTGACATTAGATGAATTATAAATATCTAATGTGCCATCTAATATATTTATATTATGTTCTAAGGTCATGAAAGGAGTGTAACTGCTTGTATTTGTTTTTAATTTAGATATGTCTGCAAAACTACTATTGTTTGTAGAAGATATAGTGGCATCTTGTGATACCCCTTCTTCTGTCAATTCAAATACCGCTCTTGCTGATGTTTTCAATATATGCGCCTCCTATTAGGAAGTTTTGCTAATAATTCACATGATAAATTGCTAAATGTCCTTTCGTATCCGTTATTAGGATTAGCATATATAATTTCATCGCTAACCTCTGCTATGTACCCTTTAAATGTGATTGTTTCTACAGTATCAACTATAGTGATATTGTGGAATTCTGTAGGTTCAGTTAATTTATTCCATAAGATTTTATATCTTTCTGGTTTATCATTATATGCAAACGCTAATGAATAATTATAGTAAGTTCCTATTACTTCTCGCTTTAGATCTCCGTCTGCGGTTCTCTCTGCATATTTATCTAAAATATTCGCTTTCCTTTTTAGAGCTGTAATCATAACATCATACTTATATCCGTCAATTATCAACAGGTGTTCTGTCATACATATACATCTCCTGTTATCATATTGTTTCCAATAATTGCATCTTCTTTCTTTAATTCAAAATGCAAATATGAAATTAATTGTGAAATATCTCCAGAAGCTTGAATAACAACATTATTTGTATTTGAATTGCTTTTAAAAGCGGTGTTAAATGCATCTATCATTGTATTAAGTGGCGTTTCTATATTAGTTTGTCCTTTTGGTTGATCGTTTACCCATGCTAAAAACGGATCACTTCCATCTAATACCGCTCCTTGTGCCAATGCTGGTATCTCTGGTAGTCTCAAAAATCCTTGCGGTACCCGTACTTTTGGAATATTTAATCTAAATTCGGCACCGCCTAACCAATCAGGCATTTTGAATCCTGCATTATTAATTCCATCTATAATAAAGTTGATACCACCTAAAATATAATTCCAAACTGCTTTTGCTGCACTTGTTATGGTATTAAATATTCCGAACATTTGATTCAATGTACCTATAACTATATTAACAGCGCCTTTCCACATTCTTGTCCAATCGCCTGTAAATAAACCAGCTAAAAAATCTACCCAACCTTTAATTTGAGAAGCAGAGCCTTTGAATAGTTGTGTTATGCCGTCTATAACTCTTTTTGCGTTTTCCCATGCATCATTAAAATACTTTTCCATTTCATCCCAATGTTTTGCAATCATAATAATTGATGCTATTACGGCAGCTATACCAAGTACAACCCAATTCCATGGATTAGATAGAAAGGCGACTGTTAATTGTAAAATAGATGGAATTAATTTAGCGGTTATTATTTTATAAAGTGAATTAAGACCAAAAATTACTGTGCCCGCTCCTAAACCTATTAAAAATGATGATAAACCAGAAAGATATAAAATCTTATGGAATAAATTAACTGAACCTACAGAATTCCACAATATCACTATAGTTGATACTGTAGAAAC
>CYGL01000282.1_pt1 | contig 24033 bp, 36 predicted proteins | sample 485531 | NCBI WGS metagenome assembly CYGL01 (sample SAMEA3497897, study PRJEB9818) | human gut metagenome | reverse complement strand
TATTCATTGGCGTTGCATAGGTAACTACAGTGTTAGCTTCTTCATCTTGTGATAAAAATTCATATGCACGGCCATAAATCGCCATCATTTTAGCTAGTTCATACTCGCTATCTTCTAAATCATTATCTTCACGAAAAATCCGAATGAACTCGTTTATTTCATCAGTTTCATGAGTGACCTTGATAGGTATGCCAATGAAATAAGATGTGTAAGTGTCTACAATATACTTAGCAAAGTTGACCATCAGCCTGTAATCAGGCTTAAATTCAGCTTTTTTCGCCTTATTCTTAATCTTATGATTACCAATATAATAATCTCGATTTTCTTTATATCCAGATATCATCGACTTATGTTTAGCGATAGCTTGTGACACGACATCAGCTGTGATAATTTTATCATCGCTAATCAATACCTTATCGTCTGTCAGTGTGACCGTCATTATAACCCTCCTCGTATGTTTGTGTTTAGTTTTGGTTTGGTACGAACCATTGTTTCGGCAATGCCTGTAGTTGCATCTGGTGCATCATCGTGTTTGTTTTTGCCAGTTTTTTGGTAAGTTGTCATCGCCTGATAATATTCAGGAAATCTAGTTCGCCAATCACTTGGAAATCGAACATACTGTTCAATCCAATGACTATTTGAATATATCCTTGATTCTTTGTTGTCGCTTTGATAAAAATCATCAATTGAACATGCCACTTTGCCTTGTATCTTACTTTTTACAGACCTAGCAAAAGACCGACCACCGTTATTTCGCTCTATTCTTGATGAGTTTACTCTATTATTAACTAATTGATTAGCTACCGCAGTTTCTGTGTATTCCATTGGCTTTTGCGTATAGATAACATCTAGCACATCCATAAAGCCTTCGGACGTTTCTCCCCAAACAATCGAACAAAGGTAATCCTTACCAGTATCAGCCGTATCGCAATAGTGCCAAATCTTGCGGTACTCAGACCTTGCATTATACGTTTTAAACTCGCCATATAACCTGCCTTTAATGTCAATTGGTTGTTGTTGATAGTTAGCACTAGCAATATCAGCGCCCATCGTTTTTACTTTACGATTATAGTCTTCAAGAGTCAAGACATCATTGCAAAGCATTTCATTCGTTTGTTCATTGAAAGCCTTAAAATTAATATGCTTTACTCGATAACCATTCTTAGGTAATTCACGCAAAGCACGACCAGCTAAATCTTCACTATGCCACCTTGTCATGTTAATAATGATTTTACCACCAGATTCCAAACGCGACAAAATTGTGTTAACAAACCAGTCCCAATGCTTATCAAGCACAATAGCATTGTTTGCTTCTTCGGCATTCTTGATAACGTCATCAACGATGATAATATCTGCGCCAAAACCTGTTGCCGTACCTGTCGGTGAAGTTGCAAGATAGTTATTATAACCATCTTGCAAGCTCCATAAATTCATAGCGCCATCGCCATATTTTATCTTGGCATCAAAAACGTCAGAGTAGACTATCTTACTTTCATCTGCTTTAACTTCTTGGATTGTATTGCGGACATTTTTAGAAAAAACTGTGGATAAAGTTTCGTTGTATGAGCCGGTCATAATCTTTTTATTATGGTCATTACCAAGCACCCACTCAACGAACTTACCTAGAGTTAGAGATTTTCCGTGTCTAAGTTACGGAGGCAAATTAATAATCAGAACGTCATGTTCATCATCATTTAAGAAATTTTGCAACTCATCACATAGGCGAACTAAATATTCTCGTTGCACCTCATAAAATTTAGGCATGATTAAATTGCAATAAAAAAAGAATTTGCGTTTCGCAAGCTCAATTTTTGCTCCTTTAACTATTGTCTCATTAATTTGCACTCCGTCACCTCCTCTCTAATCTACATAGTTACATGGTAGCTTTATAGCTATAAATCAGCCAACTTTCTAAGCTCATCTTCTGTCAAATTTTGAAATGGATTATTCATTTTCACATTTCCAGTTAATTCAGTTTCTTTCTTATCACGCCATTCTTTAGGTTTGCGATTTTTAAGCCAAAATATTTGAGCAGTAGTGTCAGGTGAAACCTGCTTAGTCACTTGTTTAGTAACAGTTAACCCTAAGTCCGTTAATTCTTTAGTGGTTTCGACGTACTCATAACCCAATGCACGCTTTAACAAAGCGTTTTCAACCTGACGGTCAATAACTTCTTTTCCCTTTTTTAGGGCGTCAGAAAAGTCAGAGTATTTCTTTTTCCAATCATACAAAGTAGGCCGCCTAATGCCAATATTATCTGCAATTTGTTCATCAGTGAGACCATCACGAGCCCATCCCTCGATTTTCAGTAATCCTTCTTCTGTAATCCATTCGTTGTATTTCGCCATAATCCCACCTCCAATCTACCAATCTATACTAAAAGCCACAGCGCACGCTATGACTTGATTAATTATTTATATTCGATGCAAATATTTTCAAACTTCTTATAGGCGTCAAAATAAATTTCACCTTTGTAACCGTTAAAAGTAACCTCATAGTACATACCGTCAAATAGCGTAGTACTTAGCAACGCTTTGTTGTTCTGTAATACTTTAGATTGCCAAACTACGAACACATCAAACGCAGGTACTTCATCACTTTTATCCGTGTGTTTATTTGTGTAATCTCTTACAAGTTCTTTACATTTTTCAATAAATAGCAAACTGTCCATTATCATTCCTCCAAAATTTATTTACAAACTAACAACACAGGAATCGAACCTGCACTTACAAACTGCATCGACATCTCAATCTATAAACTACCAAGTGTTGTCAGATGGCTACTGACGATCAATCAGAAACTTAGCTCCCGGACTTTTGGCCTTAAGTCACGTATGGAGTACCAATGATAGGAACTACTGAGTAAACCCGTTACTGGTGTCTAAACATAGTTAGAGGAGCTACCTCAAGGCATGACTATCATAACCTTAATTCAAAGTGCCAGAATCGAACTGGCCTATACTAGCTTATGAGACTAGTGTGACACCTTGCCACCCACCTTGTGTAATTACGACCTAACCTATAAATGTCGCACGGCTTGTACTTCGCTATTATTCTATGCCTTTAAACTGTTATACAGCCATGTTGACGGCATCCGATAAGCCAACGTGTTACAATAGGTTCTATACCAGGGACGACAGAATCGAACTATCTACTTGAACCGCGGCTAGCTTTCAAATCCCTAACAAAATCACAATAAACCCTAGCTTAAGTTGTCGAGGATTAAGCTTGCTCGTATCGGGAATACAGGATTCGAACCTGCGACCTCTAGGATATGAGCCTAGCGAGCTACCACTGATCAAACCTGCAATTTGTGCAGCCTATCTTCACAGACGAGCTGCATTTAAATATAACATTCAGTTTCGCTGAGTTCTTGCAATCTCACCAAAACAATTCAGATAATTATTGGAGATACTATCGGACTCGAACCAACATTTCCATACGATAAGAACGGTATCTTCTAGTTGTATGGCGTGCTTCCGTTTACACCAAGTATCTCTTTGTTTTATGTATATTAAAGTATGAGAGTGTTCTCAACTTTAAAGTGTTATAGTCTCATTCTTTGACTCAACTCTATTCAGAGTTGGCTAGACTGCTATCTTTGCAATCATCATTATCCTCTGCTTTCCACGACAATTCTTCTCGCTTGACTGGATGCCAATACCATTTCCGTGGTAGTTCATTGGTGATAACTTCATCAATAACAGAATTACTAGTCTTACGTATGTCGCATACCCTTTCGTAATATCACCGCGTGCCAATGCCGCTCCTTTACTACATTCTTATATGCGCATACTATTCTGTGCATTTTATCAATATGTCAAAGAACTCTTCTCTTATTTCCGGTTTTATCACTCGAAGTGACAAACTGACTTTAAAAGAATTGCGGTTTCGGCAGGATTCGAACCTGCGACCTATCGGTTAACAGCCGACCGCTCTAACCATCTGAGCTATGAAACCATATTGGGCGAGCATATAAAAGAAATAGTTAAAAACTCGCCCATCCACCACACTTGGTGATATTAAACAACAGAACTCTAATATACACGATGGCTTTCAAGCAGATTATCTATATCGCTTGCGAGGAAGAATGCAGAGTGACCTACCATGCAGTGTGGTAGCTTTCCGCTCTTTCTCAACTCAACTATGAACGACTTTCCCATACCTATGTATGATGCAGCTTCATCAGTTGATAGCCATTTCTTAGCAATCTTTTCGACCACTACTTTCTTCTTCGGTGTCATAGGCTAATCCTCCTGTTTTCGCTCAATCAAAGGAAAAACATCGTGTTCCTTTAATTCGTCATACAAGAAAAGCCTACCTTTTTGTGTCCACTTAGTGTGCATCACCGAACCAGCAGAACCATTTCTGTGCGTTATCGCAATCGTATCTGACTGAACGTAGCCATAAGGAAGGAATTTAGCGTACAATATCCATTGACCACCAACTTTGTGCTGGATGCCGAAATTCCTTAGAAGAACATTGAACGCCTTTGTGGAATATCCGTAGTCCTGTGCAATTTGCGTTGTTGCCACCGTTTCCTTACTTGCAAGAATCATATCAACGTAAGTAACCTTTGGTTTCATTTCTGCTATCGCTCCGTTCAACTCAACAATCTCTTTTGAGTTTGCTTCAAGCTGTTTTTGTTGCTCCTCAATTTGTTGCTGTTGCTTTGCAGCTAACATAAGAGCTTCGGAAAACGATTGAGGAACCTGATACTGTTCTCGTTCTTTTATCTCCAGTTCTTCCCAACGATTGATTATTTTCTCTCGAAGAAGCGCATCGTAACCGCTTGCGAGTATTAAGCAACCTTTCTTGGTAAGACTGTAACATCTTTGTTGTCTGTTCGATTTATCAGTGTAAGAGGTCAGTCCAAAATTGGACGCATCTACACCTTGCGCTAACAAACTGTCAATATCACGTAAAACGTGTTGATGCTGTTTTCCTGTAACCGTTGCTATTTCGAGCGATGTCATTGTTTCTTTCTTGATAATCTCTTCCATTTCAACCTCCTATACATTATTTATTATTTTACTCAGCCTTCACTCGCTTTCGGTACTTAACATTCTCACCAAGAATAATATCTCTTGTATGAGGGTCTGTAAGACCAATTGTAATTGTGTTGCCTTTTAGGAAAGTGTAATACACATTTCCATCATCCCTTGGGTAGGCTTTCTTTACGTAAGTAACAGCCCCCTTTGCTGCAACACAAGCGAGATAGTTTGGCAATTCAACTACTAACTGACCGCCTACACCGATATTCTTAACATCTTCGGCAGTAATCTTATTCGCTTTCATTTCCTAATTATTTCTAACTCGTTTCAAATTATTAACTAAAAAAACTTGGTGAAACGAGGTAAAACACGTATCTTTGCGGTGTCAAACGTTTAGGATGGGTCTTACACTCATTCCACCTTGCTTTCGTCTTTCGGTTTCACTAACTGATTGACGATTGCAAAGGTACTATAATTGCTCGAAATCACCAAATATTTTCGGGTAAAATCGTGTGATTTAAATATTTATTAACATTATTCGTGTGATTTAGTTACGTATTTGCAACTATGGAGAGTAATTTAGAGTTAATTGGGCGGATAAAGACCCTTATGAATGATAGTGGTGATAGTGCCAACGCATTCGCAAAGAAAGTTGATATTGACCCTGGCAACTTCCGCAAGAAGCTAAAGGGCGAGTATGGAATAACAAGAAAAGACCTATATAAGATAAGCAAGAAACTCGGTGTTAGTCGTGAGTGGATTGAAAACGGCACAGGCAACATCTTTGTTAGAACTGCATATAGTATAGGTGGTGACATCAATATCGGTAACAAGGTTGAGAAAGCTGTGCAAGATGCCATGAGCGCATCAGATGATTCAGCTTTCAGCAAGGCATCAAATATCCTTGGTGGTAGTGAGAACGCACTAGAGCGAGAAAACAGGCTACTCCGTGAGCAGCTCGCACAGAAGGATGCTCAAATTAAGCAGCTAATGGATTTGCTGGCAAAGAAGTGAGAATGCAAGCAATATGCAAGCAGACATATTTTAAAACAACCACAACATTATAAAAATCAAAAAGTTATGGCTGATACAGACAAGAAGATTATCCTCTTAATTACATAAAATATATTCTGATTGATTATCAGTAAGTTATAAATATACGTTTGTTGTATTAGCAGTGCAAAACAGCCCTAAAAACCCCGTAAAACGGATAAAAACTAGGTGTTTTTGCAAGCAATATGCAAGCATTAAAGAATAAATGAGTTATGAAAGTATATATTGATAGCAGAGATTTTAAGGTGTACTTATCTGTTACGCATAAGTACAAGAGGTTTTATCTGTCAACTGGATTACAGACAACAGAGAAGTTTGACGGAATGGTTTTTCCTCGTTCCGACAAGTCGGCAAAGTCTAAGACCAACAGACTTGCACAGATATATAAGATGTGTGATGATTACATCAATGAGCATAGCAACGAAAGCGTTGACGAACTCAAAGAACATCTTAAAGAGTTGATTGTTGGCAAGAAAAGGAACAGGAACACCATTATTAGTGCAATAGAGAAGTTTATCGACACAAAGGATAAGACAGGCACTATAGCCGCCTACAAACATCTTATAACGGATATTTCCGTATATGATGAGAATGCCACGCTTGACGGAATAGATTTTTCGTGGGTAGAGGGATTCTATAAGCATGAGGAAGAAAAAGGCAGATGCAACAATGGTATTATTGGAGATATTGATAAATTGAAGTCAGTATTTAACTGGGCAAGAAGAAAAAAGCTCACTACTAATTATCCATTTGAGAGGGCAGCTTTCAAGAAAGATAGAACACGCAAGAGAAATCTATCTGTAGAGCAGTTGCGAGCCATACGAGATATTAAACTCGATGCCCACGATAGTATATATAGAGATTTTTTTATGCTTGGTTTCTATTTGATAGGTACGAACTTGTCGGATATTCTAGACCTTACCAAGGAAGACTATAAGGACGGACGTATATCATTCTTCCGTAATAAGACGAACAGATTGTACGATATTAGAGTTGAGCCAGAGGCTAAAGAGATTATAGATAGATACAAGAATAATAGCAGCAGCAACGAATTATTTTCGTTTATGAGGATTACTCATTCAGCAGGGTATGCTCAGTTTACGACAAAATGTAACTATTGCCTTCGTTCTCTAGGAAAAAAGGTATATGACGGAAGACGATACGACCGCACAAATGATGCGATTGAGCCAGACCTGACAAGCTATTGGAATCGCCATACGTGGGCAACGTTCGCCGCAAAGATAGGAATACCTATGGAGATTATCGGAAGGGCATTAGGGCATTCTATTTGGGATAATTCAATAACTGGAGTGTACGTAGAATACGATACATCTAAGATTGACGAAGCCAACAGAAAGGTCATTGACTATCTGAATGCTGATTTAGAGTGTAATAAAGACAATAAATAAAACTCAAATGATGTTTTGAGTTTTCTAAAAGGGCAAATAAAAAAGGGAGGCTATTAACCTCCCTTTCTTGCTATTTATATAATTGTGCCAAGAAAACCCAAAGGTCTTTAGCCTCTGGGATGAATTGGCACAAAAATTAGCTTTGTTTCTCAATGTATTTTCTGAAGGTGTCACCATTTGCATCATATATATTGAAATTGTGTAATATTTTGAAAATAATTGCATTTTTCCTTTGTATTTCGAGAAAAAATTCGTATCTTTGTACATTATGAAGATGATACAGAAGACATATAAGTTCAGGCTTTACCCGAATAAGGAGCAAGAGATGATGCTTGCGAATTATTTTGGCAGCGTCCGTTTTGTCTATAATCATTTTCTCGCCGAGCGCAAGGAGCAATACGAGAAGACCAAGAAAAGCCCAAATTATTACGAGCAAGCAAAGGAACTGACTGCAATGAAGAAGACTGAGGCTTTCTCATGGCTAAAGGAAATTAACAGCCAGACCTTGCAGCACGCCTTGCGCCACTTAGAGACCGCCTACGTGAACTTTTTCAAAGGTAGGGCTAAGTTTCCACGCTTTCATTCAAAGAAGCATGGTGGCAGCTTTGCCGTTCCACAGTATTTCAAGGTTGAGGGAAACAGAATATTCATCCCGAAATTCAAGGAGGGTATCAAGTTTGCCAAGAGCCAAGATGTCAAGGGCGAATTAAGAAACATGACGGTATCTGTTACACCAAGCGGAAAGTATTACGTTTGTATTATGGCACAAGTTGAAATCGAAGACTTGGAGAAAACCAATTTAAGTGTCGGCATTGACTTGGGTTTGAAGGACTTCGTGATAACTTCCGATGGTGACAGATACACATCAAATAAGTTCATCAAGAAATATTCAAAGAAACTTGCTTCGATGCAGAAGCACCTTTCTCGCAAGAAGAAGGGAAGCAATTCTTGGAACAAGCAACGCATCAAGGTAGCAAGATTGCAAGAGAAAATCATGTCTTGTCGAAAAGACAAGCTGCAAAAGGTTTCCACTGACCTCATCCGCAAGTATGATGTGATTTGTTGCGAGGACTTGAATGTGAAGGGCATGGTTAGAAACCATCACCTCGCCAAGTCCATTTCCGATGCAAGCTGGAGTGTATTCGTCACGATGTTGGAGTACAAGGCGAAGTGGTATGGAAAGACCCTTTCCAAGATAGGAAGGTTTTATCCATCCTCAAAGACTTGCCATCATTGCGGTTACGTCAAGGAAGATTTGTCTTTGTCTGACCGTTACTACACTTGCCCTAATTGCGGCAAGTTGATAGACCGTGACCTGAATGCAGCGAAGAATATACTTGATGAAGGTTTAAGAAATATATCGGCAGGGACTGTCGATTACACCGATGGAGAGGGCGTAAGACTTGCTCGCAAGCATTCCTCGATGAAGTCGGAATCCCACAAGTCTTTAACTTGTGGGTAGTTCAACTTCTTGCGATAGTCAACAGAGCCGTCAATGAATGCGTGCATGAACAGACTATTATTGTCAATAGGTACGCTGATAGGCTCATTGATAAAGTCCTTTGTGACTTCCGAATTATTCACCAATGCAGCAACAAGACGTTTCTTCTCGTAATTGAATCCTTGCGTGAACCCTGCCGCAAATGGTGTAAGCGAGTGAAAGAATGGTGTTTGCTCTTCACTCAGATTTTGCAGTCTCTGTTTCAGAGTCAGTTCCTTGGTCTTTTCCATCATTATTCTTCTTTTTAATTTCTTCCTCCATTTTATGCAAGCGTTCAACTTCTTGCTCGTAGATGTTATCAATCGCATCAGAATGCTTTAGGTATTGTGTAAGGCTCTTCTTGCGCTGCATAAACTCAGCCTTATTCTTATACTTCATACCTTGTATTGCTGTCAGTCTGTGACGCTGCATTTCAAGGTGCAGTTCATCGTAAGCCCATAACGTTGTCTGTACCGCTTTTTTCTCATTACTCTGTATTTCCTTTGAGAGATTAACAAGAGCTTTGTATCTTCTGTTCTCCTCGCTTATTACCAGTTTGAATATTCCCCAACTGAATACGAATCCAAACCAAACGAATGCAACACTCCAACTACCAGTACAAGCGTTCATTATGGCGAACGCTATACCTAATAACATTTCGGCATAGTAAATATCAAACCAGCCAAATCGTTTCTTAATCATTTTCTTCATATTTTTTGCTCATTAATTTGTTAAGACGCATATAAAAGTACTCGTCAGATTCTCCTTCATTTTTGAATGTTAAATGATTTTGTTCCAGGAAATCAAGGATTATATAAATGCTTTTCCTTCCTAGATTTCTAAGATTCTTTAAAGAATTAACATCAAGCTTTCTTAGTAAGTCGCCAACCGTATATACTTCACTACATCTAAATATGTTCATAATACGTACAGGGAAACCAAAATTGCCGATATTCTCAGATAAATTCTTTGGCGGAGTAGCAATATCACTAGTAGGTTTATCGCCCTTCTCACGTCTGTAGGAATCAAAATCCATCTGCATATCCTTAATTTTTTTGTTCAGTCTTGCAACCTCAGATACTAAATGTTTGTTGGTAGAAATATGCTCGATAATCGTAATTTCGTTACGTGATAACTTATCGCATGTCTTCTCTACTATCTGACGAATCCTAGTAGGTGTAAGGTCGTACTCATCTGCTAGGTCTTCAAAAGTCTTACCTTTGATAATCCCTTTTAGAATTTGGGATTCACGATAACTAATATGCGGCGCAATATCTAGATAAGAAATGGCATCTATCGCCACAAATAACATACCTATTGCATTAGCTGATAATTGCCCCTTTGCTGTAGCAGCGTTTCTCGTTTCGGCAAGTTCTATATTAATAGCATTCTTGCGCTCTTTGAGTTCTTTGAGCTTATCATCTATCATCTTTTCGTTGGCTGCAAGCATCTTGTACTTCTGAGCGTACTTTTCAACGTCCTCGCTATTTATATACAAGATACCATGCTCGCCAACACAACTACCAATGAGACCCTGCTCAATGTAGTTACTGATTGTCTGTCTTGATAACCCTAGTATCTCGGCAGCTTTGTTTCTTGTGATTCTAGCCATATTAATTAACTCTTTTATTGTTTCAGAATTTAATCTGTCAATATAGACTCCAATTGCTGGATAATGTTGTCGATTGTCTTTCCCTTATAGTCAAGGGCAATTTCCTTCAATATTGCAATCTGAGCCGTAATTCTAATTCTATCTGCTACTACCATAAATATCATTTTTTAATAAATACGACTTTATTATTCATACAGCTTCTAAATGGTTCTATATCGGGCGCAGAACACATATCGCTACCCTTATGAGAACCTTTTTCTGCTATTTTTCTGAAAGCACAGCCAGTGCAACTAAATTCACTGGCTTGCTCTTTTGTTATATATTCACTCATTATGCCGTCTCCTCTAGCGTTAATTTTCCTCTTCTTTGTGCTCTGTATTTCTCAGGAGCCATCGGGAGGTTATTCTCTTCAAGTGCTCGCTCGTATGCTCTGAATGCTAAACAATCTGCTTGAACATTCATATTGTCCTTTCCGTGTCCTTTTATCCAATCAAGGCGAATATCCTTTCCTTCTGCACATTTTCGATACATCTTGATTAAATCTGGATTTTTGATATTATCTCCAATTTCCCAATCTGTAAATTTAAACATCTTGATAGCATATTTAGAATCAGATACGACAACTATATATGAACCTTTCGGGCAATAGTTTACAGCAGATATTATTGCAAGCATTTCCATTCTGTTGTTTGTCGTACCCAACGTATGATAGGACTTTACTTTCTCTATCTCGCCAGTTTCCGCATTAATTACTATATAAGCAGAACCACCTGCACGATGAGTAGAATAGTTATCGCAACTTCCGTCAGTATAGCAAATGTAGTGACCTGTATATTTCTTGTTTTCCACTTCTTCACGCATTGCTTCCTTACGTTTCTTGTCCTTCAACTCATCCACAGACATAAACCTATCATCGTTCTTTCTTATGGTAGGATTGTAGGCATTCGCCAAACTCTGCCAAGTCTTAGGCTTAGTGCCTTTCTTTGTCAACCATTTCTTACTTTCGAGAAAATTCCAAAGTGCATCATCAAATCCTTCTTCTGTCCATCCAGTCTTTTTGCAGTAATCACAAAATTCTTGATAAGTTGGCTTATCTCCTGGGTCTCTAAAATTCTTCTCATATTCAGCCTTTGCCATCTCCTCTACTTGCGTATTGTATTTATCGGCTGTGTACCACTTTGCTACCTCGAAAATTACCTCTATATTTTCTGTCAGCTTTCTAAATGCAAGGATAACATCACCCGACTTTGTTTCATTTGTAATCTCGTCATTTGTTTCGAGATTATCATAATACGGAGCGTTTTCAGGCAGGTGAACCGTAATTAGGCTCGCACCACCACAAAAATTACGTATAGCTCTTGTAATTGCCAATGATTGCGCTCTGACCTTTGAAATAGAATCGGCAAAATATGATGTCTTTCCGAGAATCTTTCCATCTTTGAGCACAAGATAAGCAGAACTACAAGCCCCCTTCTTGCCTTTGCATACATTATCGACGTAAACATCATAGGCTATGACCTTACATTCAGTCTTAATGTATTTCTCTTCAATTTTCTTCATATAAATTTTCTTTTATCTTGGCTTTCACGTGTACGTGTTAGCCTACTATAAAATATAAAACACATATAACCTCAACTAACTACTAATATAAACATATCCAAAGTAAGACTCGGTAAAATTTACCCAGCACAATAGTTGTCGTGAGGGTCATCACTACCAATGATGTTAGCGAATGACCTACCTTTGCCATTACATCTGTATTTGTTCTTTTCGTAGTCGTATATCTGGAACATAAAGCTGTCAGATATTCTTCGGTCTTCAATAGAGTAAGAGCAAGGAATGACAAGATAATGAAAATGTCCTCTACTATAAGAAAACGACTTTCTACCAAATCTTTGCAATATAAGTTCCTTCTGTCCTTTGATTCTATCGTCTGCCACGTGCTGCTCTGCAAAGGATGATTTAATCTTTCCTCTACTAACAAGCTGTTTTTTGATTCTACTCACAGAACCATAGCCCATATTGACAACTTTCATAAACTTCTTCGTGGTAAGTTGCATCGGGATACACACCGAGTTGTAATCAACGTTGAAACTGTTATCTTCTGCACCGCAAATCACGAATGTGTAGAGAATGTTGTTAATGATGGAATATATTTCTTTGAGAGTAAAATCCTTTTTTACTGGCATCTTACAAACCAAAGCACCTTTGTACGTTCCCTGCTTACGATTGTACTTGATTTCCTTATCTTTGAATGAGTTTACAATAAAACGACCATTACCAAGATTGGTAAACAGAGAATCTTCGTTTATCTGATTAATCAATCTTTTAGCCTTGTCGTAACCCACTCCCAGACGTACCTTCAGGTCTTTCTTTGTAAGTTGGAACATTACCGAATTACTATGCTGCATCTTGCACCAAATGGCAAAGCAAAGCAATTCCTTGCGTTGCTTCACCTCTTGTGGAGTAGCACCGCAAGCATATCGCCTTACCAAATCCATTCTGATACTTAATGTACGCATAGCCTAAAATCAGAGAACCCCCAAACAGGTACGAGCTGTTTGAGGGTCTCCTTTATGATGAAACCTTATATTTCTACAAGGTTTTGTTTGCTAATGTTAGTGCGAATCAACCCTCGTACTGCTGAATTGCGATACAAAGGTAAGCATTATTTTTGAGATTTAAAAATTCGTCTAAAACGCTTGTTAACAACACGAAATGAAGATTAATGCGAGAAAATTATATATAATACCCATATTTGATATTTAGATAGAAATACGGGTATTTTCGGGTAGATAATAATGATTTACAAATAACTAAAAATTTAGTTCTGTTTAACAAAATAAAAATGCCCCACACCACCAAAAATGATGTTGCAGGGCGATATGATAGGTATAAAAGAAATGCGAAAGTAAAGCCTCTCCATTGAGCACCAACGGCAGGGCTGAGATAGATATATGAGTTCCAAGATGATAAATTCATCGCAAAGATAGGCAAAATATCTGGGAACTCAAAGAGATAGTGAAAATTTCTTCTGTAAGCGGTTAAAATAGTCTGTTGGTATGATTTATCGGTTCGATAGTTTCATAGGCTTAGATAGGGGCTAAAACAAATCCTCGCCTACCACAATAGGTAAGCGAGGAACTATATATGCACGATTACTTAGTCCTTAATAGCCTCATTGACCTCGTAATCCATAATCTTTGCCAAAGTGTTGCTGATTAACGTGCTCATTACGTTGTACTGGCTGGCAAACTTATCGTCTATTCTGTCATTCACAAGCACACCATACTCTTCCTTGGCTCTATCGACCTCGCTCATAAAGTCCACGTACACCTCACGTAACTTGATGAGGGTCTTAGCCAACTTTGGCTGCTCCACGTTCTGCAACAATGTTGCATTGATATTCTGTCCGTTCATATTCTAATCTCCTATTAATTTAAATTGAGTGATGTCTGGCTGTTCAAGCCAACAATGGTGAACAATTCCATAAATGTAGCATCATACCAGCGTATCTGTGTCTGCTGCTGAAACTTAGGGTCTTGCTGATTCTGTCCGTACTTGTCAAAGGCTGGAGTGATAACATACCAGCTATGCACCTTTCCTCGCTTTCCTGGGCGAGTAGCATGCTTCACTACTCCTTTGAGTTCAAGCATACGATTGAATGCCTGCGCTGAGATACCAACGTTGTGTGACTTCAATAAATCGGTGGCAGCGTGCGTAATCGGCTTTTCCGTTCCTGCGTTCACTGCATCTGGCAATTCGGCAGCCAAACCGAACTTGTCACTAATCTTCTTTGCCCATCCGAGTTTGGATGCCTCATTGATGTTGAGGGTCTTGATAGCCCAATCCGCAAACGTGAGGTTGGCTTGTAGCTGCTCATTCAAAGTAGCCTTTGGCTGACCTACGCTGTACTGACCTGTCTTGCGGATGGACGGAAGAACATCGTGAGTAACCCACTTTCTGAAAGGTTTTGCCTTTGGACTATCACTACGAATAACCACATCATAAAATCCCTCCTCTGTAACATACAGAATTTTTTGTGTTCTTCCGATAGAGTCGATAGAATCCGCCTGACGGATGTCATCTACATCAAGTCTTGACTTAACGTTGCCAACGTTACTAACACCGAGGACACCACAGATGTCTGCCAAACAAAAGATAGGTTGATTACTTGCATCAATTGATACACGAACCTGCCCAAAAGCAGGATTACTAAAAATTTGCATTCCGTTCATTTCGTTGAATTTTGAACAATTAAACTTGGGTACAAATGAAGGGAGTACCATTTCCCTTTTGTTCAATGCCTCCAACGATGGCACGCACGTACCATTACAATACGTGCAAAGGATGATACTCCCTAATATCTTTAACTAAAAAGTATCCGAGCACAAAAAATGCCCCACCGAATTAACGGAAGAGCCTTTAACCTCTGCCGTTGGATTTATTGAACGCTGCAAAGATACGAAAAATATTCCTATCTGCGTGTCTTAGAAGCAACCTTTAACCAAACTTTAACATTTGGCAGTTATTAATTCTTCGATTAATTTGATTTTTAGGTATAATAAATCCCCACCTATGCTTGATAGATGGGGATATGAAATGCTAGAAATTATATCTCGTATAATATACAAACATATAGTTCTCATAACCTCTTTGGTTTATGCGGACATCAATGTATGTTGATGATGATTCTTTATCGTTTCCGTTAGAAAAGAAAGAATCGGAAGTGCTAACAGAAATAACTCTGTACCTTTCTTTGAAAAATTCAGCAAGCTCCTTTGCTACGGATGGCTTTTGGTCGTGCTTAATAAGAACGCAAACTGTATGCAATTTCCCATCTGTATTAAAGCTGTATGACAAACCGCTTACATATTTACCATCACCACCGAAGTATAGGTTTCTATCATCTTCTTTAAGAAAGCTTCTTTTTTCGTATGCCTTTACTTCTTCTCTTGTTGCACCCCATTTTGTTAATGGTTCTACATATGTATCCCATATTGGCTCTACATTAATGGTACACTTTGCATTTTTTCTGTCTGATGATGCGGTAATCTCGCACGTACCAACGTGATTTGCAGTGATTGTGCCATCACTACTTACACTGGCAACAAAGTCATTTGAACTACTCCAAGATGATGCGTTACCATCAAAAGATACTTTCCCTGACCGACCAACAATAGTCATATATGTATCTTTCGAGAATCCGAAACTGGACTCACTATCATCACTACTGCAAGATGTGAATGATGCAGAACTAAACACCACGGCAATCATAATTGCCATAAACATTAAAACCTTTTTCATAACTTGGAAATGTATTTAATAATTAGTAATATCATAATTACCACCAAGGAGAATAATAAATGCTCTTTGGTGGTCTTTGGATGCCGATACATACTACTCAGGCAGATAGTTGTAATTCTCTTCGAGATAAGCCTTTAACTCATCTATCTGTTCCTCAGTTGGCTCACAAACAGGCTCTTCAAGTTCTGAATCATCGAACATATCAAACCAACCACAATCCGCATTCTCGGATATTGTAATGATGTAGTCTGCGATAGACTTATATCCACCCTCCTTGATATACTGAGCGTTGTCATGCGCAATGCTCTGTACGTATGTATCAATAGAATTTCTCATATAGTATTGACTTTACCGTGATGTCGAGGGCTGAATCTGTTAGTTGATTTCAATCTCGCTATTGAAGTAGCTATCTTCTCCAACTGCGAATGGTAGCTGAACGTTGTTAATACGTACTTCATAGTCTGAATATACTCGCTCTTTCTTTCCGTCTTCGTATTGAACATCACCAATCAATACTCCATTTGGAGTAGATGGCTTTACTATCTGTGCAGGAACTTTGATGTATTGAGCAACATCAGATAATTTTACTTCGTTGTACTTTGATGCCTTAATCTTCATAACTTATTCGCTTATCCGTGATGCGTAGGGCTGCTAGACTATTTATATTATTTTCAAAAGATAACGCAATATGCGTCATTATATTGTGTGTAGGGCAGAAATTTTAATCTTTATTCCTGCCCATAGCGCAATCGAACAATGTGCCGATGAGCCAAATTGCTATTAAGAATGCCATAACTTTTTCCGTTTTAATCGTGATACATTATTGAGATATTGTAGCTGCATTCAAGACTTCTGACGAAATCAAAGAAATCTTTTTCCGTCATATTGATGCGGCAACTAGGTATCTTGGCATTTACCATTTCTCCATCATCGTACACCAAGTTATGTATTTTCTTGAATATCTTTCCTTTGAGTGATGCTATAATCATAACTTATTCCTCCTCCGTATTATTATTGTTATTATTCAGTTCCTTGTAATACCGCTGAATCTCCTCATCAGTCATACCCTTTTCTCGCATTACACGATAGTTTGCAGAACCACGTCTGAAATAAACCTGACTGCCATAGACTGAGCGTAGATTGTAATACGCACTTCTTACTAGTTCTTTAGTTAATACCTTGCCAGTGGACGAATAAACACCCATCTGCTGCAACATCATAGCTGCATCGGCAAAGTTAGGTGTAGTTAATTCCGTGAAGTCATTGGTACACTTCTTAACCACGTTCCATATAGCTTTGTTGCAAGGTTTCTCAGCAGCCTCTTTCTTGCGCTTTTCCGATGCTGCCTTCTGTGCATTTGATAAGTCACATTTTCTAGGTCTGCCCAACTTCTTAACGACCTTACCAGACTTTGAGATAAATTCTCCGTCTTGTGCCAACTTCTGCTTGCGTACTTCCAATGCGCTCTGTGTTCGCTCCTGTATGAGTTCACGCTCCATCTGTGCCGAGAATGAAAAAGCGAACAACAACATTTCGTCAATCGCTTTCAGATGGCTGCAATCAAGGTCAATACCCATCTGAACGATAACCAAGCGCACGCCACGTGGTTTCAGCTCGTCATTTACAAACTTGTTGATGTCGCTCATGGAACGACCGATACGGCTGACCTCTGACACAATAAGTATATCACCCTTATCAAGCATCGGCAACACTACCTTACCAAGGTTTCTATCCTTATAAGATACCTTACCCGATACACCTTCCTCCTTCACTTCGTGAGTAGCTTTCAGATTGTGACAATTCAACCATTCGTTGATTGTTCTTTCCTGCTGCTCCAATGTCTGCTTTTCAGTAGAGACACGACTGTATATTATTACTTTCTGCTTTGGCTCATCATCATCGGTCATGTTTGCCTTTGCGTTGCAGCTTTTGTCCGAACGGCAAAGGTAGTGACCTTCTGCCATCATGCAATAAGGGCAATCCTTACAGCCGATGTTCACGATGTCGTATTTTACAGATGTGCCACCTGCATTCATGATTTCTGTTGTCTTCATTTCTCCTATCTCCTATCCTATCTCTTATTACTTAAAACGTTACTTTCTGCTATTTATTATCCACGATAATAGAATGATACATGAAAATCGCTACTTTTACGCTCACTATCATTCTCAACCACTCCAAACATATAAGAATCAATTACGTAATCTAAATCATTGTTCTTATCATGTTCAATCATTTTTACCCGAGCACCAATAACATCAGGACACCAAGTATCGCCAAGGAATCTAACCAACAATTTGTTATCGGTTTCCTGTTGTACCAATACTGGCTTGTTTCCTACAAATCCAACCATTTCTGTATTGTCTTTGTTCCAAGAATATTGTCCGTCATTGAACAAATCTCTTACCAACTCATCAAGACAAAGGTCTTTGTCGTTGATAGGGCAATGAGCCGCCTTGTCAATGCCACCGTCTGCCCACTGCTCCAATGCTGTATGAATATCGTAAGGAACTCGGATAATGTCGCTTGTGTTTTCTCCCCACCATTCCTTCTGATAAACAAAGAAACAACCATAATCATCTATTGGGCATAACTTTGCACGGATAGACTTAAATATCTCCTCAGTCTTCTTATAATAGAAACGTCTGGTAGATGGATTTTTATAGTTAGTCAGATATACAAAACATCTAGTTTCTTGCTTTGAGATACCGCCAAGAATGTTTCTGAAACTGCAACTATCATCACCAAATCCACCTTTGGTGATGGTTCTCTTCAATACTCGCTCCTCTTCTTTTGTAAGCTGAGATAAGCAATCTTCAATCTCTGTAGTCCACATAATATAATCTCCTATAATACATTAAACAAAACACTTTCCAACTCGCCTTCGTCTTCCAATATGCCACTATCGTACATTGCTCTTGCGGTATTCTCTGCGGATTCGGATGACGCTGCATCCACCTCTACCTTATAGGTGACTTTTTCAACAATTTCTACTACGTACTTCTTCATTGTCTTATTACTTTAATTCTTGTTCCACAATATCGAAATTATCCCACGTCTCACCTTCGTTGTCTGAGATATGATAGAATGAGCCTGATACGCTGATTTGGAAATCGTCACAATCCAATGAATGCTTATAGCTTTCCAATGTGTTCAGACCTTTATCTTCCATCGCTTTTCTAGCCTTATCTCTAGTATCGAAGACTTCTGCCTCAACCTCAACGGCTTCACCCAATCCGTGTTGGTATGAAGAGATAACTACATATACTTTCATAACTTAACCCTCTACTTTAATAATTCCACGTCTTACCAAAGCTTTCACGAACTCCTCTAGAGTTAAATCCGTCTTGTCATTGGTATATGCGCTATTGTATCTCCAATCAACTTTGAGCGGCTTATCCAAATCATATCTCCAAATTTTATCCGTGTCACAATAATCTCCTACCAAAGCTATCTCTATCATCTGTCTGCCGTGAGTGATGTGTATTTTGGATTTATCATTGCAATTATCAAGCTCGCAGTCGTAGTTCTCTAAGAAACTCAGTTTTTCAAGTGTCCCATCATGCCACTTTTCAACCTTTTTGTCTTCCACGCTCTTTTCGATAGCCATCTTCTTTGATTCTGCTATCATTAACTTTTCCAACTCGTTCATAGCTTAACCCTTTCTACTATTTTGAAGTGATTATTCTTATAAAATCTAACAATACATCTAAGTTCGATTTGGTTAGATAGAAATATTCAAATGTACCTAATCCCCATATACTTTCAGATGTATATTCTGCATGCAAATCCATATAACAAGGTGATATATGGGGAAACTTAAAGCAAGGAACATTCAGATGCTCACAAAATTCTATTTCCTCTGTGATAACATACCCACGTAAAAATGCTACAGAACTCAGTTTTGTTTTCTCATCATCAATGTAAGTTGTTCCTATATTAAATGTTGACAAATTGCACTTACCAATATTCTGCTTAATATATTCCAGTGCATCTTCTTTTGTTATTGTCTTTTCCATTTCTATTATTAGATTACACCGATAACATTAATCGGTTCTTCAATACTCGCTACCAAAGCAGCGTTATTACTCACTGAATAATCAAGGTTATCAACATCTAAGAAGATAACCTTTGGTAATGATGTATGTTTCATTATGAATTATAGAAATTAATCGGTTTATATTCTCTGTTTCTGCAATCGTCTCCATTCTCATGATAAGGGCATTTGTTATCTTTCTTGTAATAACTGCCAAGTCGGTCATTCATACCCATACATGATACTACCAATCGGTTGCATTTTCCGTTTCTGAATGAATATCTGCATGATAAACAAATATCTTTTTCCATTTCTGTTTCTTTATTAATTGATTTACTTTTGTTATTCACTCATTCCTTTGCTCTGTGGAGGTGGCAAAGGTAGCGTATGTATTACTTTGCCAACACCACATAAGTAATCGCCTACAGCCGCATTTAACGGCTTGTTTGCTGCAATATCCAACCGCATATTGTTCGGTGGAATATCCAATCATACCGGAACACCGATAGAGATAGCCACAACCTTTGCGGTTGATGCCGTTTCTTTGCGTTCTGAGACGTTTTCCTTTGTAGGTGGTGTAATTGTCTGCTCGGTGCATTTCTCACTCGCTAGATGCTCATTTGGTACGCCATCCAATGTATCATCAGGTACGGCTGCAATCTCTTCTTTGCTTGATACCAATGATTTCTTTTGTTGCTCCTTAAATAGCTTTTCCAATTTTACACCATCCTTAAAAAAGAAAGCGCATCCACGATAGGAATTACTCTTTGTTCGCTTTTCATCAGGCATAAACTCTTTGCAGAATCCAGACAATGTAAACAATTCTCCACAGAATATAATCTTATTGTTTTCTGCTGCAATAACCTTTGTGCCATCAATGAAGGTAAGTGCATCGCCTACATTTACACCGATAGCATCAAAGCTAAACTTATTGCTAGACTTATCCAATGATACTACCTTTGCAGGTGCATTCGTTCGTACCTTTGCTTTCTCGCTTTTAAGGTACTTTTGCGTAATGTCGTAGCTTTCTTGACAGAGTATGTTATTATAGCATTCCTCAGTTATTTGGTAATTGGCTAATGTGTATTCAAGTTCTTTTCTTGATACTGCCAATACCTTACACTCGGAAGGATGCACAAATGTTTTTGAAACGAGATAGCTATCACTATCTTTATAATATGTGCCAACATCGTATCTGACAATTCTGCCATTCTCCTTTGTGTAATAAATCTCGCAGCTTTCTTCTTTGTCTGTAGGCTCTTCTTTTTCCTCAGTTGTAACATCTTCCACCTTTGCGGGAATAACGTTTTCTGTAGGCTCATTTGCAGGCATATCAAAAGATTCTGCAAAGCCACAATAATCGTATGCACCAATGTAGCCATCAGATAGTTTGAATCCGTCATACTCATCATCAATATACATCGGCATCATCACACCAACTTCCAAACTACCTACATACACCAAAGCTTCATTAGCATATCTTCCAAGTGCAAAATTAAAGTTTTCAAATCTCAGCAGACTATCAACCTTTAATCCAATCGCAAAATTCTTGTTTGGTATATTTCCGCACTCGCAAGAAATCTCAATACCATCATGATTATCATACATTCCGTTAATTGTGAATGTAATACGATTATCATTTTCTTTATGCTTGATTATTACTAAACCGATAGAGTTAAAACCTTTGTTTTTCTTCAACCATTTAGAAATGCCCTTCCAAGTCTTTTTGTTGATGGTGCAAAGATTATCAGGACTAATCTTAGGTAATACAGAAGAGTAATTTACGTATCTGTTTGCCTCAGTCTTAGAGTAATATCCACAGCATTCAGATACCCAATATGTATTGCCGTTTGGTTCACGTACCAACTTGCAAGTAAGTGTACTACCAGACTTAGCCAATGAGCACATCTTTTTGAAGTCTTTTCCATTTACCAAAGGCAAATTGTAATCGTATGCAAAATGTTCCGTGCTTACCACATCCAAGCCCTTAATTAGCATCGTGTGCCCATCACTAGCGGCTGCCCTGCCGTTTCTAATATCCAAGCATACATTTCTCATAATAGGGCGCAAATCATCATTTGCACAATGCAAAGATAGCTTAGAGTAGTATTTGTTGATAAGTACTTTCACGGTGCAAAGTACTTCATTATTATCTTTCTGCTTGATAAACATTCTTTTCTTGCTACCAATGCTAGCTAACTTTTCAAACTTAGCTACCAATGCAAAGATTTGAACTACACAAAATGAGCAAACGAAAGATAGCACATTTACACTCGCCATCGGTGCAATAAAGCAATCTTTCTCAACTATCTTTTGTGCGCTATAGTCATAGACTTTTTTGTTTTCAGTCTCCAAATAGCCATCCTTAAATGCGCTATCCTTCATCTTTGCCAAATCGGATGCGGTGTAATTGCCTTCTTTTACATTTACACCCTCATTAAAAACCTTATCGGCTATCTCATACAACTTGTTTAAGATAGCCAAATTCATTTCTTTTTCACTCATATCTCTAATTAATTTACGTATCTAAATTCATTTTTACCCAAACAAAACAAAGTATATCCACCTTTGAAAAACTGGATTAAGCTACCACATTGTAAGGTGTAATCATCCACCCAATACGTATTACCCCAATATTCACTACATTTGTATTGACCGATAGGGCTACTTATTTTTACTTGAATCTTTCTCATATATCCAATTGTTTAAAAGTTACACATTTAACGGCTCTAAGATTGAAATACAATCATTCCCGATTTGATGATGTTGCTTGTACCATACCAATGTATCAATAACTCGCTTATCATCTACAATATTCTTTCCAGAGTGAAGGGTATTATCTGTAATACTCTCGCCAACTTCAAAAAGACTACCTACTGCAATATGGTTATTAATGCAGGCAATTTGATTTTGTGGCATATTTGCCAAAGTTACAATATACTTTTTCATTTCCTTTTCTCCTATCCTTTGTTTATAATATCCATATACTCTTTCTTTGTTATCTTTGCCACAAATACATCTACAGGGCACGGCAAAGCACCAAAGTTATCTTTATGTACCATCATCGCTTTTATTCTTGCGCCTGCAAGCGTTTTAGATACGCATACACCGCCAGACTTTTTGCCGTTATAAATTGTTTCAAATATAAAATACATATCTCAATCTCCTATCTTTAAATTAAACTTTGTGCCGTGCCAAATCTCGCTTTTGGATGGCGGTCATTAACCGCACACGGCTATAGTAACTTTTAAGCAATATATTCAATTAACTTGTTTTTGTAATATGATGTAAAAGCACCATCTAAGTACTTTTTATCTTTTGTATCTATATACTTTAATATCCGTTTTGCATCATCTCTGATAATGCTATCGTTCGGATGATTGTAGCCTAGAATATGACTTATCAAAGATGTTAACCGGAAATCTCCAACATCCTCTATATGTTTCCCATATCCATAAGGGTATTTGTTACAACTAGCCAAATAATTTATAATAACAAATTTCTTCAAAGCTATCTTATTCATATCTTTCTAAATTTAGCCGTTTATTTACTCTATATAGCCTTATCTTTTCCCACTTGATAAAGTGTACCAAAGGGAAAAGATAAGGGCACACACACTATTATTTAACCCTCAAATTTGGTGATAGTACTAGTTATTTCGCTAACTACCTGAATAAGACTATCCAAATATAAGGTATCATACACCAAAGTGTTCCCAAAGGTAAAATGCACCTCAAAGGATTTATCATCGTGCCAAACATCGAAATGTACCATACCTTTGGTGCACTCGCAAAAGATATTATCCCAAGCGAATGCACCATTATAGGTTATTTCTTCGCTTACTACCTTTGCAGTAATACCCAAAGCACGGAGTATTAATGCTAACTTTTTTAATTCTTTCATATTGCTAATATTTAATGTTACTTTGTGGTGCAAACTGAATCGAACAGTCTAGAGATACCGACTATCTTTGCACCTATCCAATATGTTAATTTACCTTTGCGACAAGTCTATTTTTTGCAAGTCTTCTTTGATATATATTGCCCGAATCATCGCTTTTTGTTTCAAATAAAATAGACTTTGCAGATACTTTTATTATCTTTGTAATAGTTGAGGTATATCCCCAATTCCACATTAAAACAT